>Ga0210396_10000459_pt1 | contig 54322 bp, 41 predicted proteins | sample IncBWH17OmetaG_FD_155466 | JGI IMG/M metagenome (GOLD analysis project Ga0210396, IMG submission 155466) | Forest soil microbial communities from Barre Woods Harvard Forest LTER site, Petersham, Massachusetts, United States - Inc-BW-H-17-O ... | reverse complement strand
TCGCCTGCAGCCGGAGCTTTTCCAGCTCTTCGTTGATCGAAAGATCCTTTTCGATATAGGTGTTGCTCACCGGCATATAGGCTTCCGGCTGATAGTAGTCGTAGTAGCTCACGAAATAGCCTACGGCATTATCCGGGAAGAACTGCTTGAACTCGCCGTAAAGCTGCGCCACCAGGGTCTTATTGTGGGTCAGCACGAGGGTAGGGCGCTGGATGTTCTGGATGACATTGGCGATAGTGAACGTTTTACCCGAGCCGGTGACGCCCAGCAGGGTGTGATATTGTTCTCCTTCGAGGATGCCTTCCGTGAGCTGACGGATAGCTTCCGGCTGGTCTCCGGCAGGAGGAAATGGCGAGTGGATATTGAAGGGCATGAATGGTAGTTTCGTAAACGGGTAAAATTACCGAACTTTTTTCAAAGCTTTTTTAAAGGGGTCCCAGCTGATCTTCAGCTTTCCGTCGTCTCCGGTCCTGGCGCGCAGCCGGATGCTGGGTCCGGCCTTTCCGTCGTTGCCCTTGCTGTCGGGCGGGATATCCTGGTTCCGGTCCTTGGAGAGATTGCTAAGCGGGACCTGGAGACTCATGTCGGCCCCTGTCCTGAGGTCATAGGTCCCCTGGGCGAAAAGGATAAAGGCGGTGGAGTTGATCTCCATCCGGTGTATCGTGAGGGTGGTGGAGTCCACATCCAGCTGATTTTGCAGCTCCGCGAATTTGATCTCCGAGAGGTCTCTTTTCTTCAGGACGGAGACGCTGATCTTTTCCATGGGACCGAAATCCACGAGCTGGCCGTTGCGGATCGTAAAATTGACGGTCCCTTTGAGGGTACGGGTCTCGATTTTGGCCTTGTCGGTGAGGTCGCCGGTGAGATGGATATCGGCCGTCAGGTTGCCTTTAAGGTTCTTTGCGGTCACGGCATCCTGGCCGAAATTGCTAAAAGCGGCGAAGATATGGGGCAGGTCGACATTGTCCAGGTGGGAGTCCACGGTCAACGGGCTGCCATCGTCGCCGCCCTGGTGGCTAAGGATAGCTTTCAATTGCAGCGAGCCGCCGTCTTGTTGGACGGTCAGCCGGTTCAGCCGGATCTGGTGGTTGTCGAATAGGAGATCGGCTTTGGCATGGGCGCCGGTAAACTTCCGGAAATGCAGATCGGCCGCATCGATATTCACGTGCACGGCGCCATCTTTCAGGACGTTGTCCACGCGGGCGAAGGCAGCGCCAAAAATACTCTTGTTGCCCGGGCGCGTCATAGACGCCGTCACGGGCCGGCTGGCCAGTGGCAAAAGGTCTTCCAGATCGAGGGCAGGTGTATTGAGGTCCCAGTTCATGGAGACATTCTCGGCGTTCCGGTCGAGTAGCGCGATGAGGTTACGGGCGATGCCTTTGACTGCGATCTTGCTGCTGCCGGCGTGGATGGCCAGCGATTCGATCACGAGGTCCTGGTCTTTGAAAAGCAGCCGCCCTTTGCCACCGGTGAGTTTGAAGCGATTGGGAAGGTAGACGAGACCGGCCGAGTCGATGTCCAGGTGCCCGTTCACCGTCGTCCCGGAGGTATCGTTCTCCGAAAGTGGGCCTGCATAGAAGAGGTCCATTTTCCCCGAGCCGTTAGTGAATTGCAGCGTCTGGCTGCCGGTAAGGTCGTTGAGCCGGCCCAGCGGGAATTGCGTGTGCAGATCGCAGTTCATCCTGGGATGTTTCAGATCGGTGATAAGGATGGTATCACTGCGAAGGGGCAGGTCCAGCAGGCTGCCCGTAAAACCCACGATGCGGATGCCGGAGTTTTCATCATTGCGTTTCTGGCCATGTTTCCATTCGTTGATAAAATTGGCGCTAAAGGTAGCGTCGGTAAACCGGCCCGCGGGTGTCAGCACGCTGCCGTGTTCCAGGTTCAAATGGACCTGGATCTGGGGTTCGGGGTCGTCGGCGGCGCCGGCGTCCAGCGTGGCGCGGATCGACAGGGGTTTGTCGATGTCGTACTGGTCCATCTTTTGTTGCAGATTGGGCGTCAGCAGGGCCGTAGCCTGGTGGAAAAGAGCGCCCTCGGTCTCGATGTTGAGGAAAAAGGGGTCGGGTGCCACTGCCGGGAAAAAGCGGCCGGTGAAGACATAGGGATGCCCATCGATGAGGACCGTCGCCTTGGCAAACCGGACGATCTTGCTGCCGGTATTATAATCCACCGCAAAATGCCCGGAAAGAAGCTTGTCTTTTATATAGCTGCCCTTTTCCGTATTGAAGGAGAAGCTGTTGACGTGGATATTGGGCCGGACGTCCAACCGCAGCTGGCGGTCGTCTCTTTTTATCCCGCAGGTCAGATGGCGGATATCGAGATCGAAGAGCTTGTGTTTATCCTGCCGCTCCATGACGAAGTGGATATCGGTGAGCTCGACATCCGGCAGATCGCCGGGTTTGCCGGGCTGACCAGGCTTGCCGGACCCTTTGGGCTTGAGCAGATAGGTGTTCGTATAGCCGGTGCTGTCGGTATAGAGGTAGAGCTGACCGTGTTCGAGGGATATTTTACCCAGTTCGACGCGACGGTGGAACAGGCTTTTGAAGAGATTGCAGGAGACATAGACTCCGGAGGCTTTGAGGAGATCATGGTGGTGTTGTTGCCAGGCGCTGTCCCGCAGCGATACATCGGAGAGACGTACAGTGATGGAGGGAAAATTGCGAAAGAAAGAGATTTCCAGCGAGCCGATATGCGCGTCGCCCTGCAGATAGGTTTTAACGGCATCCTGCGCTTTATCCAGGATGGATCGTTTGTGAAGCTGGACATAGACTGCCAGGATGATCCAGGCAAGAAATAGCAGGCACAAGAGTGTGCCTGCTATCCGGAGAGTATATCGTAATATTTTTTTCAAAATAGTGGTATCGAGGCCAGATAGTCGGCGAACCGTTTGATCACGGCGGCGTCCAGCTCTATCTGTTGTTGCGCCTCGACGAAATTGCGTTGTTCTATCGCTTCCCGGATACCGGGCAGGGTTTTTACGCCATAGCCGGTATAGAAACCAGGGGCGTAGATCGTGTGCCGGTACCAGGAGCGTCGGGGCAGCCCGTTATCAGATAGCAATTGTTGTTCCGCCCTGTAAAGCGCTTCATTCACGGTCTGGGCCCGGCTGCCGGTGAGGCGGATCTTTGCCAATGAGTCGGCGAGATGTCCGGCGGCGTGGTCCAGCAGGTTGAGCGCATTTTGCAGCGGCGAGAAGTTTAGATAGGGGACCAGGTCCTGCGCCGGCGGTGGCGCCAGATGGCGGGCTGTGTCGGTTGCATAGCCATAGTCGCCGGCTTTGATCAGCTGATCCCGGAGGGCGGTCGTCTCGCGAAGCTGATCCAGCTCCGTCATCAGATCGGTGGCGTAGTCGTTGATGGTCTTGAAGAGCGCGCGGAAATCGAAGGGCAGCAGGGGTGCGTCGGCCATGCGCAGGGTGGTGCGGCCTGCTGTCATGGCGAGGGTAACGCCGTATTGGAAGCTGGGGTCTTTAAACCGGCGATAGTTGTCATACGAGTCGTAGATGGAGTGGTATTCGCCGCCGGGGTCTTCCCCGCCGAAGCCGAGATTGAAGCTGGGGATACCGAGATGCTGCAGGAAAGGGGAGTAGTCGGAGCCGGAGCCGAGGGCGCCGAGGGTAAAGGTCTTTTTCTGGAAGAGGTCCTTTTTGAGCTTGTTGCTTTCCGCCGCGTTGATCAATTCCCGGGCATGCCGGCGTTCGGCGATGCTGATGTGGGTTTCGGGGTCGGTTACGTCGCGGGCGACCTCGTTCATAAAGGGTTCCAGTGCATGGGAGCCTTCTGCGCCCAGGTAGCCACGGCCGTTTCCGTCCGAGTTGATATAGACCACCGCCTTTTGCTGGAGCTCTGCGGCGTGGGCCTCTACCCATTCCGTGCTGCCGAGCAGGCCAGGCTCCTCGCCGTCCCAGGCGCAGTAGACGATGGTGCGTTTGGGGGACCAGCCGGTCTTATGGAGCTCGGCCACGGCGCGGGCTTCTTCCAACATGGCGCTCTGGCCGCTCAGGGGATCGGAGGCCCCGTTGACCCAGCCGTCGTGGTGGTTGCCGCGGATCACCCATTCGTCGGGCCACTCGCTGCCGGGCAGCTTGGCGATCACGTCGTTCACGGGTTTGATGTCCCAGTTGAAGGCCAGCTTCAGGTGCACCCTGGCCTTGCCGGGACCCACATGATAGGTAATTGGCAGGGCGCCGCGCCATTCTTCCGGCGCCACGGGTCCGTCGAGTGCGCGCAGCAGGGGCTCCGCGTCATGGTAACTGATGGGTAGCACGGGTATCTTGAGCAGGGTGACGGCATCCTTGCGGTCGAGACGTTTGGCGTCTTTGGTAGCGCCGATACCCGGCGTGAGCGGGTCGCCGGGATAGATGGGCATATCCAGCACCGAGCCGCGTTGTACCCCATATTCGTTCTTAAAGGCGCCTTTGGGATAGACATCGCCTTCATAATAACCGTCGTCTTTGGGGTCGGAATAGATCAGGCAGCCGATGGCGCCGTGTTCCTGTGCCACCTTGGGTTTGATGCCGCGCCAGGAGTGGCCGTATTTGGCGATGACGATCCTGCCTTTGACCGAGATGCCCATTCTCTCGAGACGGTCATAGTCTTCGGGGATGCCATAGTTTACGAATACCAGGTCACCCGTGACGTCGCCGTCCGCGGAAAAACAGTTATAAGTGGGAAGCTGCTCACGGGTTTGGTCGCTGGTGGCATCTTCTTTAAAGGACGGCTCGGCGAGTGACGCTTTAAAGGAGCTGGGGGCGGTCATCTCCAGCAGCCGTTCTTTTGGTGTGGGAAAGAGCACGTAAAACGTTTCTATCTGTGCGTCGTAGCCCCATGACTTGAATTTGTTATAGATGTAATCGGCCACGGCCTTGTCGCCCGGGGAGCCCACGTGGTGCGGATGTGAGGACATGATACGGATTCCGCTGTCGATATTGGCGGTCTTCAGATAGCCGTCAAAGCTCGATTCCAGCGTCAGTTGTTGTTTGGCTTCGGTTTCGCCGAAACCGGAGAGGGTCTTGGACTGTGACCAGGCGAATGGGGAAGCCAGGAGCAGGCTTCCGGCGATCAATAGTCTTCTCATGTTTGGTCTTACTTTATTTTGGTGATTGATTGGGATTGCGCAGGCGGTTATTGTAAAGAGAATAATCCGGCACGACGACTTCGTAGTCTGCGTACATCAGCGGCGAGGTCAGCATGAAATCGGCGGTGGCCCGGTCGCAGGCAAACGGGATATTCCAGGTCACGGCGAGGCGCAGCAGGGCCTTGATATCGGGGTCATGGGGCTGGGCTTCCATAGGGTCCCAGAAGAAGATGAGGACGTCGATCTTGCCTTCGGCGATGCGGGCGCCGATCTGCTGGTCGCCGCCGAGAGGGCCGCTCAGGAATTTCGTCACCGTTTGCCCCAGCGCCTCTTGTACGAGGGAGCCTGTGGTGCCGGTCCCGAAGAGCTGATGTTTGCTGAGGGCGGTCTTGTTATAGACGGCCCATTCGATGAGTTCGCTTTTTTTGTTGTCGTGTGCTACGAGGGCAATCCTTTTGGTGCCGCTCATTTTCCTGATGGGAGTTTGCATGTGGAAAGATAACTGGGATTTAAGAAGATTATAACAAAAGGAAAAAAATATTGATGGGCGTGCAGCGTTTTAGTGAACAGGCATAGAATTTGTTAATGTAACCATCCTTCGATTACTAACCATTTGCACTGACCCATTAAAATGAAAAGGCTGACCTGTCTTCTGCTGGCGCTAGCCGGCGTCTTTGTCTGCGTAGCGCAGCAAAGTCCCGAGACTCCGGATTCTCCGGAGGTCAGGCATTCGTTGCAGGCGGGCGAGCGCTTGTTCGTTCATTTTTCCGCCGAGGTTAAAGAAGCCAGCAAGGTCATATTGGAATGGGATATCGACAGCTCCACGGAAGGAGATTATTTTATTGTCGAACGAAGTACGGAAGGGGGGCCTTTTGAAACGGTGGGCGCCCAGGTTTCCAACAACGGGAAATTTCACTATGAGCTGTTGGATCAGGCGCCGCCGAATGGTACCGATCTTTACCGCATCCGTTATACCAGTCAGGGGGGCGTTAATCTCTATTCGAAGTCTGCGGAACTGAGCATGTCCGGTGAGGTTGATTTTAAGTTTTATCCCAATCCAGTGGATAAACTATTCATCGTGCGCACGGAGCACAGTATCGAATTGGACATTCTCGATCCATCCGGCGCGGTTAGGATAAGTAAACGGTTACTGCCTGGAATACAAGTCATTAACGCTGCTGCATTGGAACATGGGGTCTATATTCTGCGAGTAACTGATAAAGAAAGCAATAGAGCGATTTCAAGGCAATTGGTGAAGAATTAAAAACCACTTAAAAAAAATATTACCGGAAAATGGTATTGCAGAATTGATTTTATTCCTATACCTTTATCTTGGTTTTTCATAGGATATTGGATTTTAAAACGGGGTTGAATTTCTATTCAGACCCCTTTTTTATTTTTAGGAGGTGATCGGCCGGAGGCCGCGCCCATCTTATATGTGCCGCGAATACGCCTTTGCTTTTTGGTCTCGACGTTACACGTATACGTACTTATACGCAGCACATATACTTCATGGTGATATACGAATGCTGATAAATAAAAAAGCCTCGATAGATATCGAGGCCGGTACTTACTAACCCAATTTAAATTAAAAACAAACTAACGAAGTTTCCAAGACGCGTCCCGCGTCTCGTCCGAAGGACAGATATTTAACTCGCTTGCATCTCTTTCACCTTCTCGCGAATTTTATTCTCGATCTCTGTAGCCAATTCAGGATTGTCGTGTAGCAATTGTTTTACTGTGTCGCGGCCCTGGCCCAATTTATCGGTACCATAGCTGAACCAGCTGCCGCTTTTTTGGACGATGCCCAATTCGACGCCCATGTCGACGATCTCGCCCACCTTGGAGATACCTTCACCGAAGACGATATCGAACTCGGCGGCGCGAAAAGGCGGAGCCACTTTATTCTTAACGACTTTAACTTTTACGCGGTTACCTACAGCTTCTTCTCCGTCTTTGATCTGCGCCATGCGGCGGATGTCGAGGCGAACGGAGGCATAGAATTTAAGCGCGTTACCACCCGTGGTCGTTTCGGGGTTTCCGAACATGACCCCGATCTTTTCGCGGAGCTGGTTGATGAAGATACAGATGGTGTTGGTCTTGCTGATGGTCGCCGTGAGTTTGCGCAGGGCCTGCGACATCAGGCGGGCCTGCAAACCCATCTTGCTATCACCCATTTCGCCTTCGAGCTCTCCCTTGGGAACGAGGGCGGCGACGGAGTCGATGACGACGACATCGAGTGCACCGGACAGGATCAGCCGGTCGGCGATCTCCAGTGCCTGTTCGCCATAGTCGGGTTGGGAGATCAGGAGATTGTCGACATCGACTCCCAGTTTCTGCGCATAACCGCTATCGAAAGCATGCTCGGCGTCGATGATCGCGCACATGCCGCCCTTTTTCTGGGCTTCGGCGATGATATGCGTGGCGACGGTCGTTTTACCGGAAGATTCGGGGCCATATATTTCGACGATCCTGCCTTTGGGTAATCCCCCGACTCCCAGCGCCATGTCCAGACCGATGGAGCCGCTGGAGATGACCTCCATAGGATCCTGGCTTTTCTCATTCATCATCATAACACTGCCCTTCCCGAAATCCTTGTCTATTTTGTCCATCGTCAGCTTCAGCGCCTTGAGTTTTTCTGCATTTGACATAATCGTATTTTTTAGTGTCCCCAAATTTATTGATTCGGTAAAGGTAGGAGAATTATTTTATTCACACTAACCTTTTTAGTATTTTTTGACTAATATTTTTGGGCTTCCGGCGGTTCCGCGGGAAAGAATAAATTTAGGGGGTGGCGCGGGCAACCCGAAGGGCCGCGTGCGCATTTAGGTAATCAGCTATGGATATATCGGACGAGATCGAGGATGCCAGGGCGGGGAATGCCGCCGCGCAGAAGATGCTGTTCAACCGGCTGGCAGATCCTATGATGGCGCTTTGTTGCCGGTATGTGAAAAGCCGGGAGGATGCAGAGGAGATCCTGCTGGACGGGTTCTATAAGTTCTTTGCCCATCTGCCGGGATTCAGGTACCAGGGCGAGGCGGCGCTTTACGCCTGGATAAAAAAGATCATGGTCAACGAGTGCTTGATGTTCCTGCGGCGGCATCATTCGTTTGCCGTCGTTACGGAAGATGCGGCGGAGGGAGTCCTGCGGGAAGAAGAGCCGCTGGCCGATCTTTCCGCGGTGGAGATCTTCGAGCTGATCGTCCGGCTGCCGGTAGGATACCGGACGGTCTTCAACCTGCATGTGATCGAGGGTATGGAGCACCGGGAGATCGCTCAGCTGCTGGGGATTGCCGAAGGCACCTCGAAATCGCAGCTCCGGAAAGCGAAATTGTTACTGAGGAAAATGTTGTCTTTAAAGGGAATACAGTATGTCCAACGAAAGAATAGATGAGTTTTTGTCCTGGCGCGGCCGGCTCGATGATCGGCAAGGGGTTCCCGGCCAGGGGCTGGACGACCGCGAGGCGACCTGGGAGCGGCTCATGGACAAGATCAGCGAGACGCCGCGGCGACGCCGGTTCTTCGTCTACCGCCTGGCTGCTGCCTGTGCGCTGCTCGCACTGATCCCCACCGTCCGGTTTTTCCAGGACCGGCACACCCGCATCGTCCCGATACGGCCGGCATTGCTTAAACGCGTTGCCTCTCCGGCGCCATCCCCGATGCCGGTAGCGCCATCCCCGATGCCGGCTCCGGCTGTCACCGTTCCTGTGGCCACAAAGCGCATGGGGCGCGATGGCCTGGAGCGGTCCGGAAAGCGGCCGCCACGGGGACCCCAGGAGCAGCCACCGCAGCTTGCCGGGTTGCCCGCAGCCCGGGCGACCGTGACGGTGCCGCCCCCCGACCCGGCCATCGCCCAGTTAAACATTAAGCCGTTGAAAAATAAACCTTTACGCGTAGTCCATATCAACGAGCTGCCGGGGGCCCCGGGTCCGTTGCCTGCCATGGCAGCTTCAGATGCCGGCCGGCATTTCACCATCTTTTTGTCGCCGGCGCAAAGCCGGATGGCGTTGCCGCCACCGCCACCCGTAGCAGATGCCGCACTTTTTAAAATTAAACTCTCCTCAAACTAACCATTATGCCAAAAGCCATTGCCATGCTCGGCCTCCTGCTGAGCATCGTCGGGGTATCCTATGCGCAGCAAAACGCAAACGATCACACTACCGGCACGCCGGATGACCAACTATTCGAACTGCCGCCCTATATCACGAGATATAAGGCCTGGGCCGGGTTGGGTCAGGGAAACAGCATGGAGCTCGAGCTCACCGGCCGGGGAGAGCTGCCTCGTTTTCAGAATATCGATTCGCTCCTCCTCGTATTTTTCAGCGATATCAAATCGTTGCAGGATTCCCTGGCCGATCCGCAAACAGCCAAAAGGATCGATTACCTCATCGACGCGGAAGGACACAAAAAACTACGCATCCGTCAAACAAAGCTTTCCGCCACCACCTACCTGGTAGGGGATGGGGAGCCGGCTTTGCTGCGTCTACAGCAAGATACCGTGTTTCTGCTGCTGAAAGTTTCGCCCCTGCAGTACGACCGGCTTGGCTTTTTTCTAAACCGGTACGAAGAGCTCAATGGGCTCATCACCACCGGGCTCAACCGCAAGATCACCCAGCTACAAACGAAAAACGGGACAGAGAATTGGACCTATAAGAACAACCGGGCGTATCTCAAGGCCGACCCGACGATCTCGACCCGGACCTTTTCTTCTCCCGGTCTCCAGGGTGAGTTGTCGCTACGCTATCATGTCGCGATCCAGAATTACAAGAACTATTTCATCCCCTCCTTTAGCCTGGGTGCGACCATCGGCTTCATCAACAGGGGTAACCGGAACGCGTTTTCGGTCGACTGGGAGCCCCTTTTCCTTTTTGCTCACGACGCCGACGGCCGGCTACAGACCTATCGGAACGATTTCCTGGTGTTCGGCTATAGTAACCGGAAAGCAGAACCGCGGGCTGTGACATTCAAAACCGCTTCGCCCAATCCCAGGCCAAACGCCCTGAATCTCGATCTCGACTTTTCCCTCGGCTACCTGATCCATGCCCAGGGCGACTATTTCGCCAAACATACCTTTCGGCTTTGCGTAGGCTCGGCGAGCCTGTCGAGAGGGCTCATCGTCCAGCCCTGTATGTATTTTAATGACTTTTTAAAAGGTGTGACACCGGGAATACGCGTCAGCTTCTAGCGGTTTGTCCCATCGTACGGGGTGCCTTAAAAAATATAGGATTCAGGCTGGTAGCGACGTTCCACGACCATAGTAAATACAATTATCGCGTGTAAATACAACAAAGACCGCGATTTTGGCATCATATTGGCCTATCTTTTTTCAACAACAAATTAGCTTTATTCGTTTGTTGAATTATCTTTGGCACAATTATTCCTCTCTTATCGCACCGTAACACGCGTAGAAGGATACTATTTTTTAAATAAATGATATTACTATGAAGCTTAAACACATGTTGCTTTTCGCGGCTTTTCCTTTGTTCCTGTTCTCATGCGTAAGTTCTAAAAAGTTTAAAGCCGCACAGGCAAAGATCGACTCCTTAACCGCTGCCAACGCTAAATTAGCCGGTGATCTGAAAAACTGTAACGACCTCACCGCGCAGGACGCCAGCAAAGCGGCTGGGCTCCAAAGCCAGATCGATGCCCTCAACAAACAGATCGACTTCCTGAAACAAAATCACGACGCTACCCTTAAACAACTGCAAGATCTTTCCGTCATTTCCAACTCTCAGGCAGAAAGCATCCAAAAATCTTTGGATAATATCGGGGCAAAGGATCAATTTATCAACAACCTCCAGGCTCAGCTGGCTCACAAGGACTCCGTCAACATGGCCCTCGTGATGAACCTCAAGGGCGCTATCGGCAACATGGATGACCAGGACATCAACATCAAGGTCGAGAAAGGCGTTGTCTATATCGACATCTCCGACAAGCTGCTGTTCAAGAGCGGTAGCTGGACGGTAACCGAAGGCGCTAAGACGGTGCTGGGTAAAGTCGCGACGGTGCTGAAAGCACAGCCCGACATCGAATTCATGGTAGAAGGTCATACCGACAACAAACAATTCGTTCGGCCGAATCTGCAGGACAACTGGGATCTTAGCGTTAAACGCGCTACCTCCGTGGTCCGCATCCTGCAAAAACAATATGGTCTCGATCCGGCCCATATCACGGCAGCCGGTCGCGGCGAATATGTGCCCGTTGCAGGCAATGACACCGAAGAAGGACGCGCCGCCAACCGTCGCACCCGTATCGTGATCCTGCCGCAACTGGATCAATTCTTCAAGCTCCTCGAAAAGAAATAAAGTACTTATAAAAAAAAACATTCAGACGGCTCACACAAGGTGAGCCGTCTTTTTTTCGTTATTCTTCCGAATTCCGGTATAAGCTGACAAAAGGAGGCTTTGTCCGAAGGACAGACATAATTAGTAGCCGCACATGAAGACTTTGCAGAAAATATTTCTGTTCGTCCTATGCATTACCTTGTTCCTTCCCTGTGTTGCACAAGAGGGACAGCCTATTGCTCAAAACGGCATTCTCGATCTGCGGAAATGCAATCTGTTCAATAACGCATTGAATACCAATGGGGAATGGGCTTTTTATTGGAACCGCCTCATAGGCCCCGACAGCCTTTCTTCCGCTACGCCCGACTATGTTCCGTTCCCCGTGTTATGGAATGACCTCCAATGGCATGGGCAAAAGCTGCCGACGATCGGCTTTGCGACCTATAGGCTGACCATCTTGCTGCCCCCCAGGCGTCCCCGGCTGGGAATCCAGCTTCCGGACACATATTGTGCTTCCAAGTTATATGTAAATGGAGTGGTTCAGGCCCAGAACGGAAAGCCGGCTACCTCCAGAGCCGCGGCCATCCCCTTTTGGTCGACCCGGTATTTTGCCATTCCGCCCGGTGAACCCGATACCCTGGTGCTGGTCTTGCAGATCGCCAATTTCTGGCATAACCGCGCAGGTCCCTACAAGGATATCCTGATCGGCGACAAGGATGTGCTTTTTTTGAAGAAGAACCGGGATGAAGCCTACGACTTCATGCTGGCGGGATGTATGTTTATGGGCGGGCTTTTTTTCCTCGGGCTTTTCATCTTCGGCCGGCAGGACAGAACGATCCTCTATTTTGCCCTTTTTTGCATCGTGTTCAGTTACCGGATGGTCGGCACCAATCATTATGTCCTGCATTCGCTGTTCCTGGACGTCAACTGGTTTATCACGATCCGGTTCGAGTATCTTTCGCTTTCCCTGGCGATGGTGTTTTTCTGTGTCTACACCAAATTTCTCTATCCCGACGATGTCAACCCGGTCATCACTAAAGGGTTGATATGGTTCTGCCTCGTCTATAGCGCGTTGGTGCTGCTGGCACCGACCCTGGTCTTTACCCGGGTACTGATCCTTTTCCTGGGCGTCATGTTCTTTTGTATCGCCTACTCGATGTATGTATTTTTGAGGGCCGCCAGGAATCGTCGCAGCGGGTCGTTGTTTGCGTTGTTGAGCACGGCGGTGATGTTGTTCATCGGGCTGCTGATGAATCTCCATTATTTCGGGGTGATCTCGGATTGGCGGGTCGTCCTTTTCATCTGTTATATTACCTTTTTCTTTTTGCAATCGCTGGCGTTAAGCCATCGGTTCGCCCATCATTTCCGGCAGGCCACGATCCAGGCCCAGCAAGGGTTAAAAGCGAAAACGGAATTCCTTTCCACCATGTCGCATGAGATCAGGACGCCATTGAATGCCGTGATCGGGATGACCCATTTGCTGTTACGCGGCGATCCGCGTCCCGATCAGGAAGAGGATCTGGACGTTTTGCTCTTTTCCGCCAACAACCTGTTGTCCATTGTCAACAATATCCTGGATTATAACAAGATCGAGGAAGGCAAGATCAATTTTGAACATATCCCGATGGACCTGGCCGGTATCGCGCACAATATCGTCGCCGGGCTCAAGAATGCGGCAGATGAGAAGGCGATCCGCCTTGTGGCCGATGTAGACAGCCGGCTCGACAAGATGCTGGTGGGTGACCCTACCAGGACGAGCCAGGTGATCAACAACCTCGTCCACAATGCCATCAAGTTTACCCGGGAAGGCTCCGTGCGGCTAGTCGTTGCCGTTGATGCCGTCCGGCCGGAGGGGATAACGCTCACGGTACGGGTCCGGGATACCGGTATCGGCATACCGAAGGAAAAACAGGACATGATCTTCGACCGGTTCACCCAGGCGGATTCTTCGACCTCGCGGAGCTATGGCGGCACCGGCCTCGGGCTGGCTATATCCAAGAAGATCCTGGAGCTGCAGGGGGTGACCCTGCAATTGGAGAGCGAGTCGGGGAAAGGTTCCTGTTTTTATTTCACCCAGACCTTCCCGGTGAGCGACGAGCCAATACCGGAGTCGGGCAAGACTGCTGCTGTAAACGGTCGGGAGCCGTTGCTACGTAACCTTTCCATATTGCTGGTCGAGGACAACCCGCTCAATGTCCTGGTGGCGCAGACCATGCTCGAGAATAACGGCGCCCTGGTGGAGGTCGCCACCAATGGCGTGGAAGCCCTGGAACGGCTCGATGCCACCCGTCATCAGCTGGTCCTCATGGACCTTCACATGCCGGTGATGGATGGATATGAAGCCACCGTTTTGATCCGGCAGCGGGGTGAGACCCTGCCCATCATCGCGCTGACGGCCAGCATGCCTAAAGAAGTGGAAGGCGATGCTTTTGCCGCCGGTCTCAACGACGTCATCGTAAAGCCTTTCAGCCCCGATGAGCTCTACCGGGTCATCCTGCAACATGTAAGCGTCTGAATCGCGCTTCTTCCAGATCCAGCTCGGTTTCTTTGTTCCGTAACAGTTCATCGGAATACTCGTTATCTCGTCGCATCCGGGAAAGCTCCTGCCGTTGGACGTTGACCAGTTCCAGTAGCAATTTCCGGTACCGCGGGAGATAAGCGGGAGGCGCCCCGTCCCCGCCTTCTTTTTTCAGTTGTTTATCGGCGATGGACGCCATCCGTTCGTACCGGGACCTCAGCTGTCCAAACGCTTCGATGGTCGAGGTCTCGTCGGGATAGTAGGTGGCGATATGGTCCAATGCGATGTTGGCGAGCCGCAGCCGAAGGGCCAGCCGCTCACCTTCCTCATTTTCTTTTACTTCTATTTTCAGCCAGCGGATGACCAAGGGCAGCGTGAGGCCCTGGACCACCAAGGTGGACAGGATGACGCAAAAGGTGATAAAAAGGATCATGTTCCGGTGCGGGAAGCTCTCGCCGGAAGACAAAGTTATCGGTATAGCCAGGGCCGAGGCCAGGGAGACCACGCCGCGCATCCCGCTCCAGCCGACGAGGAAGATCGGTTTCCAGCCGGGCGAGGGTTCCCGTTGCCGGATCCTTTTGCTTAGCATCCGGGGTACAAAGGCCCCGGGATACACCCAGAGCAATCTTACCAGGATAGTAACGGCGCTGATGGCGATGCCATACCAGATGGCCTCGCTCAGCGAATATTCACCAAGTCCACGGATGATACCCGGCAGCTGCAATCCGATCAGGATAAACACGACGCCATTCAAGAGAAATACAAGCACATTCCACACGCTTTGGGTTTGCAGCCGGCTTTCATAGCTGAAGATGTCATGGGAGCGATAGCTCAGGAACAGCCCCCCGCTGACCACGGCCAGGACCCCGGAATAATGAAAGTGTTCCGCGGCGGTATACATCAGGTAAGGCGCGATAAGCGTGAGCGCGGTATCGATACTCGAGGTCGTCGGTAGCCAGCGATGGATGGCATAGGCGATATGGGCGATGGCCAGGCCGATGAGGATGCCCATAAAGATCACGAGTAAAAAATCGACCCCGGCCTTCCACAACAGGAATTTTCCGGTGAAGAGCGCGGCGAGCGCAAACCGGAACACGATGAGGCTGGCGGCGTCGTTGACCAGGCTTTCGCCTTCGAGGATGGTCACCGCCCGTCGGGGCACCCGGAGATTTTGGAGGACGCTGGTCGCGGCTACGGCATCGGGTGGTGAGATAATGCCGCCAAGGAGGAAACCCAGGGGCAACGAAAAATTGGGGATCAACCAGCTGGAAAACCAGGCGACCGCCAGGGAAGTGCAAAGGACCAGACCGAAACCCAGCAGCCCGATAGGTCTTCGCATTCGCCAGAAATCGTGCCAGGGAGTATACCAGGCGGCACTATATAAAAGGGGCGGCAGAAAGATGATGAAGACGATATTGGGATCCAGCTGGATGATCGGGACACCCGGTATCAGGCTGATGCCCAGACCGGCGATCACCAGAAAAATGGGATAGGAAATGCGCAGTTTATCGCTGAGCATCGCCAGCATGGAGACGATGAACAGTAAGGAGACGATCAGTAAAAGGCTGTCCTTGAGCATGAATCTAAGTTAAGGGAATTAAATTCCCCACCATTGCTGGCACAGTTTTTCGGCCTTTTAACTAAAAGCTATGCCATGAAGATACCTCCCGCAGCTTGGATGAAACACTTCACCTTCATCCCGGTGCTGGCGTTTGCCGCCTGTCAGACCCCCACATCGGGCCCAACCCACCGTCTCGCGGCTCCGGATACAGTCGTGTCGGTGGCCAGGATCGCGACACCACCGGATACCACGACCCTCGGCGGAACCTGGTTCCTCCAGCCGGTGCTGCCATCGGATACGGCCACGGGCAAGTTGCCAACCCTGGTCCTGAACCTGGACAAATCGCGTTTTACGGGGCACACCGGCTGCAATACGATGCACGGGGAGTTCTGGTTTAGCAAAACCGACAGCAGTCTTTCTTTTAGCGAAAAGATCAGCACCACGAAAATGGCCTGTCCCGGATACAACGAGCCGGCGTTCATGAAGAGTCTCCGCAGCGCAGGTCGTTACCGGCTCCGGAACGGAGTGCTTACCTTGTTGTCCGACGATAACACCGAATTATCTCATTGGGTACGGAAACCCGGCACGGCGCCGAAAGCACTCAAAGCGTGACAGGAGCCGCTTCCCGCATAATCCACAGCAAATGCACAACCATCGAGTGGTCACAGTTGTATAACATAAAATTCACGCTCCGATAACATAATTGCAGGAAATTACACCAAAGGCTATCATCATGAATCAAGCATTAGTCGATTTGACAAGAGAGCTCCTGAGCGGCGGCGTTTTCAATCATCTTCCCGATAATGAGATCGCGAGGCTGCATTGGATGATCCTGCAGGGACAGCGCGAACACCAGGTCCCGGTCCAGCCGCTTTTGAGCTATTGGTACCGGGGAGATTATTATTCTTCCAACGCCTCGCCGCGGCTGTTGCAACAATGCAATGAGTATTTACAACGGATGGGCCAGCCGCTCATCGACGTGTACGGGGAAGAGTTTTACGAGGCCTGAGACACTCCGGGCGGCCCCGGCGGCTCGCCCCGGCAACTATCATTTTCCGTAGTAGGTGGTGGGATCACTCAAAACCTTTTTCCACTGCCGCTGATGACTTTCCTGCCATTTTTTATCCGGATAGATCGCCCAGTTCACCTTTTTTAAGGCCTCCCGTACAAATTCCCGTTGCTCCGGGTGAACAAACAAGGGATGCAAATAATACCATCGGGGATCTTTCGTTAATACTTTCCAGAAGGCTTCGAAACTGACATACCAGGTGTCGAAGACCGTTACTTCGCCGGACTTCGCATCGGCAACGCTGTAGTTATAGAGAAAGGCTATTTCGCCGTTGGGTTCCGGTATCCTATAGAGGCTACCACCGGTATTCTCGGAGCTGATATCGAAGTAGAGTTCTTTTGGCATAACACACTGTGGCGCCGCCGGAGGCGGCATTTAAAAAAAATTTTATACTTTCGATCCGTATTTCTGTTATCTTATAAAAAATTACACTATGTCTCTTCTCAACAACAATAAAAAAAAGAAAGACGGCAAACAGCCGGCAGCCCCCAAGAGCAATATTCCCGGATTTCCTTCCGGAAAAGGTAAGACTGCCAAAGGCGCAGTAAAGAACACCCGGTTTACGGGCGGCGCTCAGCGTGGTTCCTGATCCGGTACAAATCCTTTTGCTTTTTGTTCTTCCTCCTGTGCGGCCAGCTCTTTCCGGGCGGATGGTTCATCCTGGAAAGTGCGTAAGCGGATCTGGACCCGTGCGCTTTTTCTTCCCCAGCGGACGATCAGTTTATTGCCATCGGTGGCGGCCTCCCAAAAGGTCTTGTTCTCCGGATGGATAAACCGGTGAAAATCGAGATGGTCGTATGGGCTGGTGCCCGACGCCGTGGGTAAGCCCGGATCGGTCCGGCCGGCAGCGGGCATCCCCGGTAGGACGCTGTCCTGCATTCCCGGTCCGCCCGCGGGCGTCCCCATGCCCTTCTCCAGGGCCATGACGATCTGTTCCATTACCCGCGTGGGCTGATGAAGCCAGTCCTTGGCATACACCGGCAGCGCGTTCCAGCCAAAATCGCGCAGGATTGCCGGACGTTGATAATATTGTTCGACGAGGTTCTCATTGCGATAATGGTCTTCGTCATCGATGAGGATCGCGAGCGCATACTCCTCGTCCCCGGCATGTCTTTTAACGGCCAGCGAGCATTTGAAATCGCTCTGGCCCACAGGCCCCTCTACTTCGTAACCCATCGCGGTGAGCCGGTCTTTGATCTGCGTGCGGATGATCGTGGGCGTTATGACGTCCGCCCCGGCAGGCTCGTGCGGGGTCAGTCCATCCAGGATCGCCCTGGCGGCCGTCATCTCACCGGTGCTGACGAGCTCGGCATACCGAAGGAAACGCCGGAGGTAGCCGGCCCCTTCGTTGTATTCATTGGTGATCTGGTCGTAGCGGATGCTGCTGACGACGGCCATATGTTTGCGGGCCCTGCTGAAAAGGACGTTCAACCGTTTTTCGCCCCCCTTTTTGTTCACCGGGCCGAAGTTCATCAGCATACGCCGGCGGCTGTCGGGGCCGTAACAGACGCTGATCAGGATGATGTCGCGTTCATCGCCCTGGATATTTTCCAGATTTTTGATGATCAGTCCCACAAACTGGTCGTTCGCGGTGCGGTTGTAAGCTTCTTCCAGTTGTTGAGCGAAGACGGCATCTTCTCCGGCCAGCACGTCGAGCGCGGTTTCGATGGCCCGCTGTTGTTCCTGGCTAAAAGCCACGATGCCGATGCTTTCGGAGACCGGGCGGCGAAGCAGCTCCCGTACCAGGCGCGCGATATAGGCGGCTTCGGCCGGATTACTCCGTTTTTGGTAGACGCTTTCCGGGAGATGATGAAAGCTGATGCTCCGGTCGAACAGGGTGTCCGTATGAATAGCCGCGTCTTCAGGCCGGGAGATACGGATCGGGGGTTTCTCCTGGTGATGTATGGTCTTATCCGGGATCGTCAGCAGATTGCCCTCATAAAAAGCATGGTTACTGAAGCTGATCAGCGTTTCATAATGGCTGCGGTAATGCCAGCTCAGGAGGGTGCTGGCTAGTTTCCGGGCGCCTTGCGCCAGCAGGCTGTCGGCGTCGTCGGTGAGCCACTCGTTCTCCTGGGTGCCGCCCTGCTCCAGGTCGTCGGGATCTTTGTCTTTGGAGCCGGAGCTAAAGAAGTCCGTAGGCGGCATTTGTTTCTCGTCGCCGACGATGATCGTCTGTTTGCTCCTGTAGAGCGCGGGTACGCCTTCTTCCAGTGTGATCTGGCTGGCCTCATCATAGATCACCACATCGAAATGTTCGTCGTCCAGGGGAAGACTGTCGCTGACGCTATAAGGGCTCATCAGCCACACGGGTTTCAGCATCTTCAGCACCTGGCCGCTTTCTTTTTCCGATAATTCCCGGATGCTTTTATACCGCATGCTTTTGCCGAATTCGTTCTCCAGGATCTTCCGGCCCTCCGTAAAGCTCTTTTTTACTTTTTTTTGTTCTTCGGTGAGCTGGCCGGCCGGTCTGCCGGACAGATCGAGCTGGTGAAGGAATTTTTGGCGTACGAAGGCGCGGATCAATCTGGCATTGATCTCCTGAAGTGCGGGGTACGAGACATCCAGCTGCCTGACGGCTTTTTCAAGGGCAGCCCCTTCGGTGGCGGCATAATTCCGGTGTGTCTGGTAGAGCTGCTGCAAGGTCTTGCGGATGATGGCGGCCTGGGTTTGCTGCCACCGTAGCGGCAGCAGCCGGAGCGCCGTTCTCACGGTTTCGTCCAGTCCGGTAAATGCGCGTAGGGCAGGCAGCCAGTCGGGAAGTGCGTCCGCGTTCAGCTGTATATTCAGCAGCTCGTCCCTGATAACCGGGAGATTGCCGGCCGGCGGCGTTTGCAGACAGCGCGCGAGGGCTGTCTCGAGGCGGTTCAGTGGTTGATGCAGGCTTTGCAGCGACGTCACCATCGCGGGCCCATCGGGATGCCGCAGGAGATAATCCAGGTCGGGCTGGCCTTTTCTGGTTTGTAACATGTCGATGCCCAGGATGGCCGTATCGAGGTTCTGGCCAAAACGGTAGCGGTCTTCCAGTAAATGCCGGGTTTGTTCCAGCTGCGCCAACGCCGCATATTCGGATTGGAGATCCTGTAGCAGGCTCTGGTAAGATGGCCGGACCGCATGGGCGGAGAGGTCATATTGTTGCTCCAGCCGTTGTTTCAGTTTTCGCCAGGCCCCATTGAATTTTCCGAAAAAGGAATGTTCGTGTTTGGCCGCCAGCGTCAAAGCCGCTTCCAGGTCGCGCTCGTCAAATTTTTGCCGCCAATGGGAGTTCTTTTGCTGCGTCTGCCGGTAATGTTCTTGTTGCTGGTGGTAAAGCCGGAGCTGTTGCTGCCAATCCCTGGCGGGCTCGCTGTCGGGGTCGGCCAGTGCCATATTACCCGTAGCCGCCAGTGGATACAGGAGCACAGCGAACTGAACCAGGCTTCTGATCCTTTCCGTATCCTGCGACAGCTGCGGCTCGAGATGGCAGGCCCCAAGCAACGCTTCCGTTTCGTCGAGCGCCTTCAGCGCTTCCCGTAAGGAGGTCTCCAGGGTTTGGTAAGGACTGGCTGTGTGGAAGATGGATTCCCTGATACGGCTAAAGGGGTGGATGGAGAACGTTGAACCTGTTTCGGTCTCGTCCAGCAGTCGTTCGAGTTCGATGACGACGGGTTGGGCTGATTGCCAGAGAGCGTAACCGGGCAGCAGCTCTTCCTGTCCGACTGTAAGCGCTGTCAGGTCCTGACGGAGAGCGATCAGCTTTTCGGTGAGGGCGCGCACGGTCATGCCCGTGCCGGTCTCCTCGGACGAGCAGGTATCGTGAAAATCCCGAAGCAAGGCCAGCTCGCGGTTCATGGTATGCAATAGGGCCTCGCGTTGTTGTTTCAGCGCGGCGAGATCCATCCGCTGCGTGACATAATCTTCATAGGTGGTCTTGAGATTTTTGATGAACTCGCGTTTGTCGCCCTGGCTGTCGTGGATATAACAACACAACTCTTCCAGTCCTACCTGTTTTAGCCGGTGAAATACGACGTCGAGGGCCGCCCGTTTCTCGCAGACAAAGAGGATGGTCGCGCCACGGGCGACGAAGTCGGCGATGAGATTGGTGATCGTCTGGCTTTTGCCGGTGCCGGGCGGTCCTTGTATGATGTAGCTGTAGCCGGCCCTGCTTTGCAGGATGGCGCTGGTCTGCGTGGGGTCGGCGGGAACGACGTGGAACCAGTCGTCCGGCACGTTGCCGTCGAAAAGATGTTCGGGCCAGTTGCGCGGCTGTTCGCTGAACAACGCGTCGAAAGAAGGATGCGGCTGGTCCCGGTCGATCACCGTGTTGTAGTCGCGGACCAGGCTCATCTTTTTGTAATGGAAATTGCCCAGTACCATATGGCAGACGTCGAAGTCCCAGGCATGGGGGTCGTTGTCGCTTTCCGCGAGCTCAAAGCGTTCTTCCCGCGTTTCGGGCGGCGGCTCGGGCGCCGCGTCTTGTGGTGCCGCCGGCTCGGGCGGAATCTGTTGGATGTCGGGCTCCGATGCAACGGGCGCCGCCTCGGGCGCCGCCGCTTTGAACCGATTCCGGTAGCTGCCGGCGGTCTGGCGGGCCTCACCCTGGATGATGCGGATGCGCGGCTTGTCGATATAGGCCAGCCGGATGCCCTGGTTCACCTCCTCGATCTGCGTCTTCAGCAGCCGGTAAAACTGTTCCGGGCTCATCTCGTCCAGATCGATATAGTCCGGGAGGCGGATGCCATAGAGCTCTCTCAACAGACCCGCGAGCACGGGATTCACCTCGGCGCTATTATCCAGGACTTTGAGCACATAGTGATCTTCCTTTACTTTTTTATTCTTTTTCAGACTCACCGGCAGGAGGAGCAGCGGAGTCTGGATGCGTTCCTCGGGCGCCTCCTTGAGGTTGTGCCAGCTGAGAAAGGCGATCACGAGTTTGAGCGCGCTGAAGCCAAATTCCTGCTCGTCGCGCCGGGCGTCTATCCGGACCCGGTCGAGCGCCGCAGGCAGCCAGGGATAGTCTTCGAAACGCAGATATTTATTCAGCAAGATGTCTCCGGAGCCGCCGGAGGTGGTTTGTCCGTCAGGACCGACTTTTTTGATGCCCGTGATCTTTTCCGCCAGCTCGTCGTGCCAGGTAAAAAGCAGCTCCGGCCGGATGCTTTGATAATGCAGGACCAGCGGAACGCTGCTCACGGTGAGGTTGACGAGACGTAAGTTGGGTTTGTAATACAACAGGCGGTTGCGCCTGCTGACATCGAAAAGCCGGTTGCGCAGCTTATTGAGGATAATGCCGTCGCGCCCGGTGGGTCCTTTATCCACCCAGCCGGGAATCCGGCTCAGGTCGGTTTGCCTCTCGGGATCGAAATCGCGGTAGTGTTCCAGCCGGCTGATCACGTCGTAGAGATCCTGGGAGCGGAGGGAGCGGTCGAGTTCGGTCATTTCGGTGATCAACCTGCCGAGGGTAGGGTGGATGCGGGGGTTATACTGCGAGGGGTTGGTTCGGGCCTCTTTGAACAGGGAAAGATCCTGGGGATTTTCCAGGTCGAGGTTCAGGGCCGTCGACGCCAGGAGAAGACCGAGGCAGAAGATATCCGTGTGCGGGTCGTGATGGCCGAGCGCCAGCTCAAAACAACGGTAGCCGGGCTCATAGGAGGCCGTCCCTGCCGGTGTCTGCGGGTTGGTGATCTCGAGCGGACCGGCGTCTTTGCGGGGGAAAAGCGCCTGCACGCGGTAAAGTGCCAGTTGCGGCGGATGTGCGAGGGTCTTGTCGAGATCGAGCACGCCGTTGTTGGTGAAGAGGACGTCTTCACGTTCAAATGGGGCGACGAGTCCTGTTTCATGGATCTCCAGCACGAGCTTAAAAAGCGGCAGCACAAACGCGATGGTATCGTCGGTGGAATAGTGTAGCGCCTCGGGTAACATAGTATATTGAAAGATGCGTCTTTGATTCAAATCTAATCAACTTACCCGGATTTAACTAAATTTGCCACATGCGAGACTATATCAGCGAATTGAACGACCGGCAGAAAGAAGCGGTATTGCATAAGGACGGTCCGATCATGATCGTGGCGGGCGCCGGCAGCGGGAAGACAAAGGTATTGACGACCCGCATCGCGCATTTGCTCGCGCAGGGGGTGGATGCCTTCAATATTCTGGCCTTGACGTTTACCAACAAGGCCGCCAAAGAGATGAAGGAGCGGATAGAGCGGATCCTCGGCAGCGGGGAGGCCCGCAATCTTTATATCGGAACATTCCATAGCGTTTTCGCCAGGCTCCTGCGCGGGGAGGCTCAACGGCTCGGATATCCCAATAATTTTACTATTTATGACACCGACGACGCCAAGAGTGTGGTGAAGACGGTGATCAACGAGCTGAACCTCGACGACAAACATTATAAGCCGAATGTGGTCTACAACCGCATCTCTTCCGCCAAGAACGCCCTGGTGGGGCCGGTGGAGTATGCCAACGACTATGCCATTCAGCAGGAAGACATGCGGAGCAACCGGCCGGCGATCGCACAGATCTTCGATGCCTATGCCAAGCGCTGTTTCAAAAACGGGGCGATGGATTTCGACGACCTGCTGATCAAGATGTACGAGCTGCTCAAGAATTTCCCCGAAAGCCTGCATAAGTATCAGCACAAGTTCAAATATATTATGATCGACGAGTACCAGGATACGAACCCGGCTCAGTATGAGATCATAAAATTGCTGGGCGCCGCGCATGAGAATGTATGCGTGGTGGGCGATGACGCGCAGAGTATCTATAGCTTCCGGGGCGCCACTATCGAGAACATCCTGCAGTTCCAAAAGGATTATGAGGACGTAAAAGTCGTCAAGCTGGAACAGAACTACCGCAGTACCCAGAGTATCCTGAATGTGGCCAACGAGGTCATCAAGAACAATAAAGGGCAGATCCCGAAGAATCTTTGGACCGACAACGCCCCCGGCGAGAAGATCCGGCTGGTGCGGCTGATGACGGACAACGACGAAGGGAAGTTCGTAGCCGATACCATCCAGGAACAGCGGTTACGCAACCATTACAACAACCGCGATTTTGCCATTCTTTACCGGACCAACGCCCAAAGCCGTGCCTTTGAAGAAAGCCTTCGGCGGATGGCGATCCCTTATACGATGTTCGGCGGGATCAGCTTTTACCAGCGCAAAGAGATCAAGGATTTCCTCTCCTATCTGCGCATCATCGTGAACCCGCAGGACGAGGAGTCGTTGAAACGTATCATCAACTATCCCACCCGGGGTATCGGCAAGACAACGATCGACAAGGCGGTGCTGGAAGCCAATACCCGCAATATTTCCTTATGGGAGGTGCTGGGGAATGCGGCGATGTTCGGATTCAAGGCCGGGACCCTGGAGGCCATCGACAATTTTGTCCTGATGATCCGCAGCTTCGCATCGATGCTGGCTACGAAGAACGCCTATGATGTGGCGGCGCATGTAGGTAAGCAGACCAACCTGGTCAAGGAACTATTCAATGACAAGACTACCGAAGGGTTGGCCCGGTATGAGAATATCCAGGAACTGCTCAACTCTATCAAAGAGTTTACGGAGCGGCCGGATGACGATGGTGTGTTGGAAACCGACTCCAAGACCCTGGGTAATTATCTGCAGCAGATCTCGCTGGTCACGGATGCCGACGAAAAAGATCCCAATGCCGATACGGTGAAGATGATGAGTATCCATGCCGCAAAAGGGTTGGAGTTCTCCTGTGTCTTTGCGGCCGGTTTGGAGGAGATGTTGTTTCCCAATGCCATGGCGATCAACACCCGCGAGGAGCTGGAAGAAGAGCGGCGATTGTTCTATGTGGTCATTACCCGCGCCAAACAAAAGCTCTGGATCACCTATGCCAATACCCGGTACCGGTTCGGCAACCTGGTGCAGAATGAGCCCAGCCGGTTCATCGACGAGATCCCTGGAGAATACCTGGACCGCAGCTTTGCCGGCGGCGGGGCGCGCAATCAAAGTTCCGGACCTTCCGGGTCCGCTTATGACCGGATGCATGGCGGCGGTTATGGCGGTCCCGCCGGTAATTCCGCCGATCAGGCTGAGAAGAGATACGGACCGCCGCCGGCGAGAAAAGAGACGCGTCCTTCGTATGTCCCACCCAAACCATATATGAAAACCATCGAACACAATCCATCCCCCGATTTCGTGGCCAGCGATACCTCCGCTTTACAGATAGGACAAAAAGTAGAACATCAGAAATTCGGTTTTGGTGAAGTCACAGGCATGGAAGGATCTGCACACAACCCCATCGCTACAGTTAAGTTTCAATACAACGGAGAAAAAAAGATCATGCTCAACTTCGCTAAGCTGCGGATCGTGGAATAATGCAGTTGCCCCTAAGATGCAGTTAAACTGCCTCTTAGGGGCGGAAAACATCCCCCGGCTGGAAAGGATTCTCCACGTGGGAAAAAACAAGAAGTGATTCCGGCGCTATAGGAAAAAAAAGCCCGTTGGAACAAGCGGAAAACGTGCGCGGCTATTGGTTTTCATAAAAGTTTGCTATCTTTTACGCATGACCGAAATGTACAAGATACAGCCTAAGGGATTGTATTTTGTAACCCTAACCGTAGTCGGCGGGATCGATGTATTCACCCGCTGCGAATATTGTGATCTACTGGTAGATAATCTCAACTACTGCATAGATAACAAACGGCTACGGGTATACGAATATGCGATCCTGCCCAGCCAGTTGTATATGATAGCGGATGTGGAAGAAGGGAAGGGCAATCTCCCCAAAGTGTTAAGGGACCTGAAGAGCTCTTCCGCCAAGCAGATACTCCGCGCCATTTCGGAGCATCCCGACGAAAGCCGTAAAGAGTGGCTGATGCGTCTTTTTCACTTCTTTGCCAACCGCTATCAGCATGACTCGGAACATCATTTCTGGCAGTTTGGCAATCAGCCGGTCGATCTCGAAAAGGTCGTCAAAAAGGACAAACCTGTTCCCACTCCCCTCGATAAGGTGCTCGAAGCAAAGTTCGTGGATGATCCCGCCCATTATGCCTATTGCAGCGCCTATCCCCAGCAACGGGTGAAATTGGTCGGCGAAAAAATTAAGTTAACATAACAGGCGGAAAGCCGGGATTTTTGTAACTTTAAACTTACCCCCTTCCTACACCTGGTATTTTGCGCCAACGGGCCCCGGCCTGTTGAAAGTCATATTGATTTTCTCATCAAAATAAGTGGCCATGCTGTCCAGTGATAAACCGATCATCCCGCTTGACTCCTGTTATTTTCTTACGTTGAATACGGTTGATAAGATCGATGTATTTGTCAGGCCGGCGTACAAGCAGGTTGTCGTCGATGCATTGAACTATTTTATCGAAACCCAGGGGTTGGTGATCTATGCCTGGGCCCTGATGTCGAGTCATCTTCATCTCGTGGTGCGGCCCAAGGAGGCGACGGCGCCGGCCTATTTCGAGCGGGATTTCAAGAAATATACTACGCCACTTATTCTCAAGGCGTTGGAGATGGAAATGGATTTTCGCCGGGAGTGGATGATGCGGCATTTTGAAGACTACGGCAAGCCGCTGCGCCGGATTGAAAAATTCCATTTGTGGCAAAATTGCAGCGGTCCGTTGCGCATTGATTGCCAGCAACCTAAGTATCTGCTCGACCGTATCGCGCATATTCATGAGAACCCGGTCCGCGAGCTCATCGTCGAACAGCCGGAGGCGTACCTGCACAGCAGCGCCCGCGATTACGCCGGGATGCGCGGAATGGTCAACGTCCGGGTCGTCCAGCAGCAAGGGATCTTTGGGTTGAAAAAACTACCGGTCAACTAGCGGCCCAACCGCGCCTGCCGCGGCGGCCGGCTTTATTTGGCAATGGCCGTCTTGAGCGCTTCCACGGCCTTTTTCTCGCTGCCTATGATGATCTGTTTGCCGGCAACGGTCACCGGGCGTTTCAAAAATGTGTACTCTTCCAGGATCAACCGGCGATAGTCTGGCTCGGTTAGGTTTTTATCCTTGAGACCCAATTCTTTATATTTGATCGCGCGGCGGCTGAAAAGGGCCTCGTAGGAACCGGCTTTTTCCTTGAGCTCGTCCAGCTGGGCGGGGGTGATCTTTTCGGTCTTGATATCCTGCAGGACAAAGCCTTTTGAGCCGGCACCCGTTTCCCGGAGGATGCGTTGACACGTGGTACACGAGGAAAGGTGATAGATCTTCTTCATGGCTGCAATGTAATATTTTCCGCCATCCGCCGACAAATCCTATTATTGACAAAATCTCCAAATTGGAACAGCCGCAGGAAGCGTTTATTCATCTGGTCAATGAGAACCGGGGCATCCTGTACAAGGTATGCCGGATGTACGGGGCTACGGAGGCCGACCGGCAGGACTTGTTCCAGGAGATCGTGATCCAGCTCTGGCGATCTTATCCTTCCTTCAGGGGTGCGTCCCGGTTCAGCACCTGGCTTTATCGTATTGCATTGAATACGGCTATCTCGGATCTGCGCAAACAGCGCCGCTATATCACCGCGATGGACCCGGACCTTTTGCCTACACAGTTACAGGACATTCAGTATTCCACGGAAAAAGAAGAACAGCTACAGCAATTGTATGCTGCCATCAACCGGCTCACGGAGGTTGAAAAGGCGTTGACGATGCTGTACCTGGAAGACAAACCTTATCACGAGATGGAAGAGATCCTGGGTATTCCCCAGAACAACCTCCGGGTCAAGATGAACCGGATCAAGGAAAAATTACGTAAAATGACGAAGGAGGCCGCTTATGGAATTAGATAACCTCAAAACGATCTGGAAGGAGCAGAAGATCCCCGCCGGTGACGATCAGCACGATGCCGAGATGCTGGTTTCGCTGTTGCAGGAGCGCTCGCGCGGGCCCATCGAGCGGATGCGCCGCAATACCCGCAAAGAAAGTCTGCTGATGCTCGTAACATATATTCCTACCATCGCCATTTACCTGATCATGTTCCAGGGAAGATTATGGGGCATATCGCTGGTGATGGCTGTTATCCTCGTGTTTTATAGAGTCTATTATTACCTGAAGCTCAGGTTATTGAAAAAGATGCAATGCGTCAGTTGCGAGGTCCGGTCCAATCTGGCGCGGCAGATCGACGTATTGGGAAAATACGTCCGGTTCTATTATTGGTCGAGCACCATCCTGCTGCTGTCTGCATTGATCCTGGCCTATGAGATCCTGCGATATAGTTATCGGGAGGTGCACCCCCGGCCGACGCCGGTCTGGTGGTTTCAGCCGGGTTTTCTGTTAGTGTTGCTGGGTCCGTTTGCCCTGGCCGCCTGGTATTTCAACCGGAAATATGTCAACAAGCTCTATGGCCGTCACATCAAAAAATTAAAGCAATTGTTGCTCGAAATGGATGAGGTATGAGTAATTTCGGAAAAATGCGTCGATGAATAGAATATTACTGGCCGGTCTGTTTACGGTCTTAAGCTGTATGGCGGTTTCCGCTCAAACCGAACCCGAAAAGGCCATCCAAAAGGTCATGGCCGATCAGGCGGAAGCCTGGAACCGGGGAAGCGTCGATGATTTCATGAAAGGGTATTGGAACGATGATTCGCTGGTATTTGTGGGGCAGTCGGGTCTTACCTATGGGTACCAACAAACCCTGGCCAATTACAAAAAGCATTACGATACGCCGGAGAAGATGGGCAAGCTGTTCTTTACCCTGCTTAGCATTAAACAGGTTTCACCCGACTATTGTTTCGTTCTCGGGAAATGGCTGCTCAAACGGCCGGTAGGGGATGTCGGGGGGACGTACAGCCTGCTTTTTCACAAGATCGGGGGGCATTGGCTGATCGTAGTGGATCACACGAGCTAGGGCGTCTGCGGCGGCTCGTCAGTTGATCAGCAATCGTCTGAACTCCGTGCTGTCGCCGTTAAAGACATCGAAATCGACCTTGGTCATGATGCCGTCGACGCGGCCCGATTCGCTATGTTGCCAAAAGGCCCAGGCCCGGTAGATGCTGGGTCTTTCTTTTTGCAGATAGTGGGCTACCCACAGGGGATAGGCGTCGAAATCGTCTTTGAGTATCTGTTTGTAGAAATCTACATTGGTGTAGATGATCGGCTGGACATGGTAATAATCCTGCACCGTTTGCAGCCATTCTTTGGCTCTTTCCCGTAGCTTATCGGGGGCGATCCCATAGGTCTGTTCGATATCCAGCACGGGGGGCAGGTCACCCGGTTCCAGCTCCACCGAATTGATGAAGTTCTCCGCCTGGGCCTTCCCGCTTTTGGTGGCCAGGAAGAAATGATAGGCGCCCCTGGCCAAGCCCGCATCTTTCGCTTTTTTCCAGTTCCGCCGGAAAAAGGCGTCTTCATTGCCAAGGCCTTCGGTAGCCTTGATAAAGGCGAAGCTAAGCTGGACATTGCCCACCTTCATGTCCTTCACCGATTCCCAGTCGATGGCGTTTTGATATTTGGAGACATCGATACCATGGATGGAATAATTCACCGGGATATCGATGCCAAATGCGGCATACCGGATAAAATGCGCCCGTCGTTCCATCCACCAGTCATACCCGGTAAAACCCAGCGTAATGAGCACAGCGCCAATCAATCCGAACAATATGATCTTCCAAGTTCTATTTTTCCGAGGTCTGTTTGCCATAGTGTCGATACAAACTTAATTAGTATTTTTATACTTCCATGCCCGAATTTAACCGGAACGATACCATCAATCTTTTGTCCAAGCTCACCGCCCGGCGTCTTTTCAATGGGATCAAGGTCCTGAGCAGTTATTACGTCAGCAAATGGACAAAAAAAGCGGTTCAATGGGGCTACCCGGTATCCATCTCTTTCGAGCCTACGACTTCCTGTAACCTGCGATGCCCCGAATGCCCCAGCGGACTGCGGGCGTTCACCCGGCCCACGGGAATGCTCCAAAACGATTTTTTCGAGCAGACCATCGACCAGCTATCCAAAGACCTGCTTTATCTTATCTTTTATTTCCAGGGGGAGCCGTATCTGAATCCGGCCTTTCTCGATATGGTCGCCTATGCTTCCGCCAGGGGCATCTATACGGCCACCTCCACCAACGCCCATTATTTGAACGACCGGAACGCCCGGCGGACGGTAGAGAGCGGTCTCGACCGGCTGATCATTTCCATCGACGGCACCACCCAGGAGGTCTACGAACAGTACCGGGTGGGGGGCCGGCTGGAAAAAGTGCTCGAAGGCGCCCGCAATATCGTCAAATGGAAAAAAGAGCTCAAAAGCAGGACACCTTTTGTCTTTTTCCAGTTCCTGGTGGTCAAACCCAATGAGCATCAGCTGGACGATATCCGCCGCCTGGCCAAAGAGACCGGCGTGGACGAGGTCCGGTTCAAAACGGCCCAGGTCTATGACTATCAGCACGACCCCAACGGACTGATCCCCCGGAACGAGCGATACAGCCGTTACCGGAAAGACGACAAAGGGGAGTATGTCTTCAAGAATACCCTGGAAAATCATTGCTGGCGTCTCTGGCATGCGACGGTGATCACCTGGGACGGGCTGGTGGTGCCTTGTTGTTTCGACAAAGATGCCCAGCATCCCCTGGGGGACCTCAAGGGGAGATCCTTCCGGGAGATCTGGCACAATGAGCAATATGTCGAATTCCGCCGTCAGATCCTGAAGAGCCGCAAGAATATCGATATCTGCGCCAATTGCAGCGAAGGGACCAGGGTCTGGGAAGACTAGCGGGGCCGAAGCTTCGGCGCTATTTTAAAATCATCATATGCTGTTTTCTTTATCCGCGCTGACCCGCCTGCAATACCAACATACCACCGTCCGCGAGCTGATCGCGGGACTGGACGAAGAGCGAATCAAACGGAACATCATGCCGGGTAAATGGAGCGCCTTCGAGAATATCGCCCATCTGACCTGTTACCAGCCGATGTTCCTTCTCCGGCTGCAACGGATACAAACGGAAGAATGCCCGGCATTCGACCGTTACGTGGCGGAAAACGATCCGCTCTTTTCCGATTTCCGTGACCTGTCGCTGGAGGAGCTGCTTTCGGCCATGGAAGCACGACGGGCGGAAATCTTTTCCAAACTGCAAGGGATGCGCGAAGATGATCTCAAAAGGACCGCCCACCATCCGCGTTATGGCACGCTGGATGTCATAAACTGGACGGAGTTCTTTTTGTTGCACGAAGCCCATCATCTTTATACAATTTTTATGTTGGTACAAGAGTTGCGCAAAGGGTTGCGATAGATAATTTCTGTACTTTTATAGGAGTCATGGCACTTGAAAACGAAATAAATCAACGAAAGTTCCGCACCGAATATCAGAAAGCTAGGATCAACATTATCTACACCTACAACTGGCTATCGGAGAAGATCGATTCGATCTTTGAAGAATGGGACATCACGCCGCGGCAGTTCAACATCCTCCGTATCCTGCGCGGGGAAGGAAAGCCGCTCTCCACTTTACAGATCCGTCAGCGCATGCTGGACAAGATGAGCGATACCAGCCGTATCGTCGACCGGCTGCTCAAAAAGGGGCTGGTGAAAAAGACGCCCAATGGGGAGGACCGCCGGCTGGTGGACGTGGTGATCACGCCCAAGGGCAGGAAGCTGCTGGAGAAGATCGATCCCTTCGAGGATTATGCGGACAAGATCATGCAGCATCTCAGCGAAGAGGAAACGAAGACGCTCAACGGCCTGCTCGACAAATTGCGCAACACGGCGGTCATCCTGATCCTCTGTATGATCCCCGGGTTGTTTTCGGCCCTTCGTGCACAGACGATCGGGGATTCGACGGCGGCCGCGCGACCCCGCATTCCCAAATATGAATTCCGGGCTGCCTGGGTGGCTTCGGTAGAGAATATCGACTGGCCCTCCAAAAAGGGTCTCCCCGTCGACAGCCAGAAGGTGGAGTTCATCCGGTTGCTGGACATGCAAAAAAGCCTGGGTATGAATGCGGTCGTCGTCCAGATCCGGCCGGCCGCCGATGCGTTCTATCCGTCCCCGTATGAGCCGTGGAGCGAGTGGCTCACGGGGGTACAGGGGCAGGAGCCTTCGCCGTATTATGATCCGCTTGAATTTATGATCGAGGAGACGCATCGTCGCGGCATGGAATTCCATGCCTGGTGTAATCCTTACCGGGCCGTGAAGACCATTGGAAAGTCTTCCATCGCGCCGGATCATATTACCCGGGTGCACCCCGAGTGGTTCGTGCGTTTCGAGAACACGCTCTATTTCGATCCGGGGATCAGGGAGGTGCAGGACTATGTGACGAATGTCATCCGGGATATCGTCCGGCGCTATGATATCGACGCCATTCATTTCGACGATTATTTTTACCCCTATGATATCGTCGAGGGTGGCGGGCCGGGGAAGGACTTTCCCGACAACGCGAGCTATGCCCGCTATGGCAATGGGATGTCTAAAGGAGACTGGCGGCGCAGCAACACCGACTCCATTATCGTGCATCTCAGCAAGGCGATAAAAGAGGAGAAGCCCTATTGCAAATTCGGGATCAGCCCCTTTGCGATCTGGCGCAACAGCTACAAGGACCCGGAAGGCAGCGAGACCCATGGCGGCCAGACCGATTATGATAATTTGTATGCCGACATACTTTTATGGCTTAGGATGGGGTGGATCGATTATGTGGTTCCACAGATCTATTTTGAATTTACTCAGCCGCATGCTCCCTATGGGCCGCTGCTGGATTGGTGGGCGCGGCATTCCTATGGCCGGCAGTGTTATATCGGACTGGGGATCTATCGCGCCGGCTCCAATGCCGCCTGGCGTGACCGGACGCAGCTCACACGGCAGATCCAGGCTATGCGGAACTATCCCGCAGTTCAGGGGGCTGTTTATTTCAGCAGCAGTTCGTTCCAGAGCGATCCCAACGGCTGGTCGGACAGTCTGCGGAACAACTATTACAGCTACCCGGCCCTGATCCCGCCGATGCCCTGGATCGATTCGGTAAAACCGCATGCGCCGCAATTCCATATGGAATACGATATCAAAGAGCAGAGCTCGACGGCCTGGTTGTCGAAGGGGGCCAATACGGATACCTTACGTGGTTTTGTCATCTATAAAAGCGATTCGGCTACGATCAATATCGACTCCGTTCATGCTTTTTCGGTTATCCCCTATGATCCCGTCGCCGGGTTCACGGTGCACCAGGATCCGGCGGAGCCCAAGGGGGCGCCGCGTTTTTATTTCGTCACGGCCATCAGCCGGAACAATGTGGAAAGCGAAGCTGTACCACTAATATTTTCTAATTTTACAAATTAAAAACATTATATATGCCTGGTTTCGAATTATTCGGCCCCGAAGAACGCAAAGAAGTCAACGACGTCCTGGAAACGGGTATCCTGATGCGATATGGATTCGATGGTCCCCGCAAGGGGATCTGGAAAGCAAAAGAACTGGAAACGGCCATCAGTGAAAAGCTGAACTGTGGTTATACCCAGCTGGTCAGCAGCGGTACGGCGGCCCTGACGACGGCCTTTGCTGCCCTGGGCATTGGCGCAGGCGACGAAGTCATCATGCCTACCTTTACTTTTGTAGCCAGCTTCGAGTGTGTGCTGAGTGTCGGCGCCGTGCCGGTGCTGGTGGATGTGGATGAAACGCTGACCCTCGATCCCCAGGCGGTTCGCCGGGCGATCACCCCGCGGACAAAATGCGTCATGCCGGTAAATAGGTGCGGGGCGATGGCTGATATGGATGCTTTGATGGCGATCTGCAAGGAACATAAGCTGGTGCTGCTGGAAGATGCCTGTCAAAGCTTTGGAGCAACGTATAAGGGCAAATATCTCGGCACCATCGGTGATGCCGGGACGTTCTCCTTCGATTTTGTCAAGATCGTCACCCTGGCGGAAGGCGGCGCCGTGGTCACCAATAGCAAAGACCTTTATACCAAATTAGACGGCTATTCCGATCATGGCCACGACCACCTGGGCGCTGACCGTGGCGCAGACCTGCATCCTTTCCTCGGATATAACTTCCGCATCTCCGAGCTGCATGCCGCCGTGGGGCTGGCGCAGGTCCGGAAGCTCGATACGTTTATCGCCATCAACAAAAAAAATTATAACCAGCTCAAGGCGATCCTGTCGCAGGTGCCGGAGATCAGCTTCCGGAAGGTCCCCGACCCCGAAGGCGAGATCTTCAGCTTCCTCAGCTGGTTCCTGCCTACGGAAGAGGCCACCCGGGCGGTCATGGCCGAGCTGAAACAGCAGAATGCCGCGGCGGGGAATATGTACTGGTATGAACACAACTGGCACTATATCCGCAAGTGGGAACATCTCACAAGGGTCGCCACGCTCAACAAATTGAACGATGCCCAGGAAAAGGCGCTACGTGCCTTGAAGACCGATGGTTTCCCCGCCAGCGACAAGGTCATGGGGCGGTGCGTCTCCACGTCGATAGGTTTGTTGTGGACGGACGAGCAGACCAAGGAGCGCGGAGAGAAGATCGTGGCAGCGGTCCGGAAGGTGCTTGCTCGCGAAGCATCTATCGCTTAAACCGCAGAAATCTGCTTTCAAAAAAGGTATAGCTGAGAGAAGCCAGGGCTACCGTCAGCAGGACGGCAAGGAGGAAGATGCCGATGCCGGCCAGCGGGCTGCTCAATGCCGAAAGGGCAACAGCAGAAGGCTCAACCAGGCTTTTGAAAAGAAAAAAGATGACGAATTGTTGTAGTAAATAGATACCGTAAGATATCTTCCCCAGATATCGGGGAACTGTATGTTCCAGCCATTTAACCGGCCGCGCGATGACCCTGAGGATCAGGATGCCGGAAAAAAAGGCATAACATTGATAAAGACTAAGATGGAAACGGTAGGAGAGGACCAGCAGTCCAATAAAACAGCTCGCGGATATCCAGCCGGTAGCAGGCTGCAGGATCAGCCGATAAAGTCGGGCACAACCACCGGACGCGCCAAAGCTCAGGAGTAATGCGGCGAGACCGCCGATGGCCATGCAATCTATCCGGGTCCGGAAAAGGAGGATATTCAGCCAGTCATATGCCGGACCCATCATTTTCACGAAGATACGCGCCAACAAAAAAAAGCCGATGATCCCCATAAACAGGGGTAACAGTTTCTGAGGCCGGATACGTTTCAGCAGGAAAGGCCAGATCAAATAGAACTGTTCTTCCGTACCGATGGACCAGATCTGGATCAATATTGCCGGCAACATGCCGAGGGCAAAGGCCAGATTCGGCAGCAGCAGCAAATTGAGGACAAAGCCATTTTGAATCACACCCCGGGGAATATCCCGTAACCAATAGAGAGACAAGCCATACCCCGCCGCCAATGTCAGATAGTAAAGCGGCCAGATGCGCAGGGCCCGACGTACAAAGAATCGTCGCAACCGGATGGTCCCACGGCTCATTTTTTCGGTGAGCAGGAGACTGGTGATCAGAAAGCCGCTGAGCGTAAAGAAAAAGGTTACGGCCAATCCGCCCAGGAATTCGTTGAATTTAAGATCGATGATAGCAGGCATGCCCAAAGGCTGACGGATACGTTCTATATGGGTAAAGAGAACGGTAAGGGCAGCAATGGCCCGCAGGCCGGTGAGGCAGGGGTAATAACGCCCGTGGACGCCGGCATCGATATTCGGATGATTGACGATAGGCGCAAAGTAAGGGTAAAGTTTTTTATTTTGCAGTCATGGCCCGACGGGTTTTGCCTTTCATCGTCATTTTGCCGGCTATCCATCTGCTGCTCAGGATAGGATTCTGGTATTATAACCGGGGCATGTTTCCCGGGGCCTGGCCACAGGAGGCGGCTTCGGTCTTTTTCCGTGGGCTGCAGCAGGATTGGGCGAGTCTGATCATTGCAAACCTTCCCACTATTCTTTTACTCCTGTGGCGGATGTGGGAAAGGGGTTCCGCCGTACGAAATGCCTTGTCGCTCGCGGCCCGGATATGTTTCATTACCGCTAATATCCTGGCTCTGGCACTCAATTGCATCGATATCGGGTATTTCCGCTTTGGTCATCATCGCGCCAACCTGGACCTGGTTTATGTTCTTGCCGATTCCCTTCCTTCTTTCCGGAACATCCTGTGGGGCTATTGGCCTATCCTGCTCGTTTTTGCCGGGCTTGTTTCCGTGATAGTAAAATTGGCCTCGTTCTTACCCGGCGCGGGGAAGGTTTCCGGCGGCCGTGGGGTTTCCGCCAACCACCAGGATTACGCGAACCGTCGCCCCTCTCCACCGCTCCTGGTGACGGGCCAGCTGGCTTTGCTGGCGCTCCTGATCTTTTCCCTGGGGTTTCCCGGGCGCCCGGTAATACCTGCCACACCGTTGCTTTCGGTCCGGCCGGCCACGCTGCCGCTGGCCCAAAACAGCCTGCTGACCTGGGCATATTCCGTGCTGCACCGCTCGCACGAGCTGAGACCCGTAGCTTACTTTACACGCCCGACACTGGACAGCATCGTGACCAGCTCGCATCGGCTCCTTCCCGGCGGGGGCAGGCAGGGCTTTCAAAAAAAGAATGTCGTCCTGTTTATCCTCGAGAGTTTTTCCCGTTGCTATGTGATGCCCGGTGACCCGCTAAAGGCCAGCACGCCTTTTCTGGATTCCCTGATCCGCAAAAGCCTGTTCTTTCCCTGTTCTTTTTCCAATGGCATGACCTCCAACCAGGGTATCGTCTCGATCCTGGGCGGGTTGCCCGCGTTGATGGACGAGGCTTTTTATTACTCGGAATATGCCAACACTCCGCTGAGGAGCCTGGGAAATATCCTGAAAGACAGCGGCTACAGCACCAATTTTCTCATGGGCGCCCCCCGGGATCATTTTGGCTTTGGAAAGTTTGCGAAGATGGCCGGGTTCGACCATGAATACTGGAAAAATGATTTCAACGACGATCGCTTTTACGATGGGAACTGGGGCATCTTCGATGAACCTTTTCTTCAATATGGAGCCCGGGTGCTGGATAGGACGCCGGAGCCGTTCCTCGGTGCATTTTTCACCATCTCGATGCATGACCCGTACACGATACCCGGCCAGTATAGACAGGCGTTCGATTTTCCGGATAAAACGCCGCCGCAGCGGGTAGTCAGCTATACCGATCAGGCTTTCCGGGAGTTCTTTTCCACGTGTAAACAGATGCCCTGGTTTCGCAACACGCTTTTTGTTTTTTGCGCCGACCATTGGATAGACCCCAATGAAGGCCGGGTACCTGTGTCCAGTGTGACGGCCTTTACCATTCCCATCTTTATTTATGATCCGGCCAGCGATTCGGGCCGGCGAAATGCGACCGTTGCCGGCCAGGTAGACCTTGCACCTACCGTGCTTGACCTTTTGGGATACCGGGGTCCCTATACCGGCTTTGGCCGAAGCCTGCTGGATTCTGCGGTGGCGGACAGCGATCGCTACGTTGTCAACAAATACGGGATCAATTACCAGGTCATTACAGCCGAATATGTCTACGGCTTTGACCCGGATAGGGCCAGCGGCAGTTATCTCTACCGCTATACGACGGACACCGCGTGCCGGCATGACCTGTTGAATCGACCCGCAGTCCACAGCGTACAGCAAAAACTGGAGAGATTGGTGAAAGCCAATATCCAGGTCTACCGGCAGGCGCTGGCGGCCAGAAATTTACTTTCCTTCTAGTTTGTTGACATAATCCAGCGAGCCAAGCCGGAACCTGATGGGAAGATGGATGGCCTTTTCTACAACCAGCTCCTGCTTGCAGAAGAACCCAAGATGGCTGACATAATAGTCGCCGCCGCAGCTGGCCGCCATCGCAACGGTAAAGGGCGGAAGCGGGTTGCTTTCCCGAAACGAGAACGGAAAAGCTGTTGGCAGCCTTAATTGCAGGTGAGCAGGAAACTTATCCACGACAGCGGGGCTGGGCGTCTGTGCCATACAAGCCACCGTAAGTATTGAAAAACATACAACAAGAAAAGTTTTTTTTCGTTGCACGGTTGGTCCCTCCTTTTTATGTAGATTTACGGCCTGATTTTTGTGGTCCGCGCCCCCTGCTTCCGGTAACGGTGTGGGGGGGTTGAGCAAAACCCCTGATATACATGTCGTTAAGTCAATCATTACAGCAAAAATTACTCCAAAAATTATCTCCTCAGCAGATTCAGCTGATGAAGTTGCTACAGGTGCCGACGGCTAACCTGGAAGAACGGATCAAGGAGGAGTTGGAGGAGAATCCTGCACTGGAGGTGACGGAGGACCATGAGGAGGGGTTGGAAGACGGGAAAGAGGAATTTGAATCGGACGAGTACGAGGAGAAAGATGGCAGTGAGGATGATTATGAGAATATCGATATCAGCGAATACGTCAACGATTCCGATGACGATGTAGCGGATTACAAGCTTAGGGATGACAACTACCCCGATGCCGACGAGGAACGGGTGATGCCGCATCGGGTGGAGACCTCTTTCCATGAGCTCCTGCTCGATCAGCTGGGGATGTTGGTCGTGGACGACAGGACGCGGAAGATCGCGGAACAGATCGTGGGCAGTATCGACGACGACGGATATCTGCGCCGCGAGACGGCTTCTATCGCCGATGACCTGGCCTTCCGGCAGAATATCGAGACCACGGAAGAGGAGATAGAGTCCCTGATCAAGAAGATCCAGCAGTTCGATCCGCCGGGAGTCGCGGCCCGTGATCTGCAGGAGTGTCTGTTGAACCAGCTCCGCCGGAAAAAGAATGGCGTTAAGAGCGTCGACATGGCCATCGACGTGCTCACCTACTATTTCGACGAATTCACCAAGAAACATTACGACAAGATCCAGCGGGGGTTAAACCTCACCGACGACCAGCTCAAGGATGTCATCAACCAGATCATCAAACTCAACCCCAAACCCGGCGGCGATGTCACCGAGGTCAATAAAGCGGAATCCTATGTGATCCCCGATTTCTTTATCTCCAATACCGGCGGGAAGCTGGAACTTTCGCTGAATTCGAAAAATGCGCCGGATCTGCGGATCAGCGAGGGGTATAAGGAGATGTTGAAGGAATACGATCGGGGGAGTAAGAAAGACAAGCGGCAGAAAGAAGCCGTATTGTTCATCAAGCAGAAGATCGATGCCGCGAAGTGGTTTATCGATGCCATCAAGCAGCGGCAGCAGACTTTGTACAATACCATGCATACGATCATGGACTACCAGCATGATTTTTTCCTCACGGGGGACGAGACGACGCTGCGGCCTATGATCCTGAAAGACATCGCCGAGCGGACGGCCCTGGATATCTCCACGGTAAGCCGGGTGGCCAACAGTAAATTCGTGCAAACGGAATTCGGGACTTACCGGTTGAAGTTCTTCTTCAGCGAGTCGCTCAGTACCGACAGCGGCGAGGAAGTGTCGACCCGGGAGGTGAAAAAGATCCTCAGCGATCTCATCGAAGGGGAAAGCAAGAAGAAACCGCTGAGCGATGAAAAACTCACCGAGCTTCTGCAGGAGAAAGGCTATAATATCGCCCGCCGGACCGTCGCCAAATACCGCGAACAACTCAACATTCCTGTTGCCAGATTAAGGAAGGAATTATGACCAACACAACCATAGCCGCCGGGTCTGAACCCCACGCCGACGGCGGGAAGGCGAGCCCCGTCTTACGCGTGATCGCGCATATCATCTCTTATTTGTTTCACCCCCTGTTCATCAGCGCCTATGTGATGGCGTTCCTGCTCTTTTTTCATCCGTATGCCTTTGCGGGTTTCGACAACAGGACCAGGATCTTCCGTTTTGCCAATATCATCTTCTGCAATACGTTCCTGCCATTGTTTGCCGTCTTCCTCATGTGGCGGCTGAAACTGATCAAATCGCCGTTCCTGCGTACCGAGAGGGACCGGATCATCCCCTATATCGTGGCGATGACCTTTTACTGGTGGACGTGGATGGTCTTCAAGAACCTGCCGGAGATGCCGGCTTTGGCCATTCATTTTCTGCTGGGCGCCTTTCTGGCCATTTGCGGCGGCTGGATCTGCAATATCTTTTTCAAGGTCAGCATGCATGCCATTGGCATGGGCGGGGTCTTGATGTTCTTTTTCCTGTTTGGTTTCACGGACGAATTTGGATCCGGGCTTTATATTGCCGTGGCCCTTACAGCAACGGGGCTGGTTTGCACGTCGCGGCTGCTCCTGCGAGCCCATAACGGTTTCGAGGTCTGGGTGGGTCTTTTTGTCGGGATGCTGGCGCAGTTGATCGCGTGGCAGTTCTGATGCGGCGAGCCCGAAGGGAAAAAGAAAAGCCCAATCATAGGGTACGAACCTAAATTGAGCTTTTTCACCTTCAAACCATCTGAAGTGCGTCCATGCTAGCTGTTAAGTATCTTGGACTTTGTCAGGTATTTTTTTGTAGGGTGATAGATGAACAAACAAGAACCTTCTTTTATCAGATCGATGATCTCGTCCGACTCGCCGGCCGGAACCGCCGGACAGCCATAACTTCTGCCGCAAAACTGATTCATCTCCAGGAAGTCCGGGCCAACATATTGTGAGCCGTGGACGACGATGTTCCGTCCGAGGGCTCTATCGTTGAACCCGCGTTCCATCCCGCGGATCTTCAGCGACAATCCATTGTTACCAACATAGGTTCCCTGTGTAATATAAAAACCCAGCGAGCTTTTATGCGAGGAGGGGCTGTTCGAGAACGACCGGGCGAACTCCGTCCCGGAGTTACGGCCATGGGCCACATAGGTATTCACCAGCACCGTATGTTGTTCCATGTCCAGGATATAGAGCCGTTTGTTCCGCGAGGACTGGCTCATGTCGACGATGGACAGGATGTTCGGTCTATTCAGCCAATGATGATCCAATAGATAATTATATCCTTTGAGCGCGCATTCGAAGGCTTTTTTGTTCAGGCCAATCTCCTGCAGATCGAACTCCTGGTAAAGGCTGCTGACTTCCGCGGCAAAAGCGACGGCTTTTGCGGATTTTTTGGTACTTGCCGGGTTCCCGGCTTTTAGCACATTAACCGGTAAAACAAATGCGACCAAAACGCACCATAATCCCGGATGTAGAAAAACACGACGCATGTTTCAAAGGTTTGTCTCCTAAAACGGAGGGACATCTAAAATATTATCTATTTTCTACTTGTGCAATAATCTTTTATGGAAACTTTTATTGTGCGGTTAAACCCCTATTTTCTTCCAATTTCCTCGCCGGAAAAGGAAGAAACTGACCACGGTCAGGGAGGACTCTGCCGTCAGGATGGCGAGAAATACCCCCCGGGGCCCTAATCCCAGGTAGTCGGCGAGGAACCAGGCTAGCGGGATCTGAAAGGTCCAAAATACAAACAGGCTGATAATCATGGGCGTACGTGTGTCTCCGGCACCGTTGAAGGCATTGGTCAGCACCATCCCCACCCCATAAAAGACATAACCCAGGCTCACGATCCGCAGCCCCATGGTCGCGATGGCGGACACGCCGGGGTCCCGGTTGATAAAATGGACGATGGACTCTCCCCCCAGCAAAAAAACCAACGATACCATCAACATGAACACCGCATTATAAAAGGCCGCGGTCCGCACGGCGGCTTCGGCGCGGTCGGGTCGCTTCGCGCCGAGGTTCTGTCCTACCAACGTCGCGGCGGCATTGCTCATCCCCCAGGCCGGAAGGATAAAGAAGATCACGATCCGGATGGCGACCTGGTACCCGGCGATGGCGGTATCGTGGAACTGGGCGATGATCCGGGCCATACAGATCCAGCTGGCGGACGACACCAGGAACTGCATCGTACCCGTCCAGGCGATCTTGAGCATACTGAGGATGATCGCTTTATCTGGCGCAAAATAGCGGCGCAGGATCTTTATCGGGCCCTTGCTTTTAGCCAGGTGGAAAAGCTGGTAGCAAACGCCGATCCCCCGGCCGATGGCGGTAGCCATGGCGGCGCCTGGTAAGCCATAAAAATGGATCAGGATGGGGCATAGCAGGATATTGCATCCGTTAGCGATCCAAAGCGACCACATGGCAATGGAGGCGTTGCCTGCTCCGCGGAAGATGCCATTGATCAGGAAAAGCAACATGATGACGATACAGCTCGCGAAAACGATACGGGTATAGATCGCGCCGGTGGCCACCATTTGTGCCGAGCCACCCATGACCTGCAGGATCCTTGGGGCAAGCAGCGCGCCGGATAGACTTACTACGAGGGTCAGCGCCAGGGCGATCAGGAGGCTCTGAGCCGAAGTACGCGAGGCCGCCGTTTCATTTTTCTCCCCGATCCGCCGGGCGACCATGGCCGTAGCCGCCATGCCGAGCCCCATGGCGAGGGAATACACGATAGCCAAAACGGATTCGGTGAGCCCCACGGTCGCCACGGCTTCTTTGCCGATGCGGCCGACGAAAAAGATGTCCACCAGCGCGAATACGGACTCCATACACATTTCGAGGATCATCGGGATCGAGGCCAGGATCACCGCGCGGCGGATGCTGCCGGACGTGTAGTCCTGCTGATGGCCGGACAAGGCTTGACGTACTATTTGAATGACACTGGCTGTGTTTCCCGGTTGATTAGACATAACAGCAATATACTGAAGCTGGGGCGATCTTCGGCCTGGCACAGTCCGTGGTCAGTAATATCTTCCGATGGCCGGGTCGTCGACGATCGCCGTTTTGAGGGCCTGGGGGTCGACGGGGCCTTCCCTGGACCAGACGATCTTTCCCCCCGGCGCCACCAGCAGGGTATAGGGCAGGGCGCCCTGCCATTTAGGATCGATGGCTTCTATGAGCTTGTATTTATCGTCGATATTGAAGATATAGTTCGTGGCCGAGGCCTGGGATTTCTGGAGAAATTGCAGGGCTTTGTTCTTCTTGGCCGGTTCGTCGGCGCTGATGGTGATGAATTCGAAATCGCGGCGGCGGTACATGCGGTTGATGTCCACGAGGTCGGGGAACTCGGCCACACAGGGCCCGCACCAGGTAGCCCAGACATTGATCAGCCGTAATTTATCGGAGTGGTTTTGGATGAGGTCCCTGATCCCGCTGGCCGTTATCGTATCCAGGCTTACGGGTTCTTTGGCCCACTCGTCTTTGGCTTTTTGGATCCAATCGCTTTTCTCGGTCCATTTGATCGAGCAGCCGAAGACCTTGGTCGTCGTCACGGGAACATCCTTGCCGGCCAGGAGGGCCTCGATGGCATTGCGGGCGTCACTGACATGTGGGGTCTTGGTGGGTTTCTCCACGTCGTCTACGCGGCCGCTATAGCGCAGTTTCCGGTCCTTGTCGAATACGAAGACATGCGGAGTGGCGATCGGACCATATTTTTTGGAGACCGCTTCGGTCCGGCCATCGTACAGATAGGGGAAGTTGAAGTGTTTCACGGCGGCCCGCCGTTTCATCTCGTCGTAAGTGTCACCCATATCCGTATAACCCAGTTCATCGAGCCGGATAGATGAAGGGTCGTTCGGCATGATCGCGACGACGGCGACTCCCCGGTCCTTATAGTCTTTTGCCATCTGGATGATGCGGTCCTCATAGGCCTGGGCCGTAGGGCAGTGGTTGCAGGTAAAGACGATTGCCAGCACCCTGGCGGCTTTAAAAGAGGAGAGGGTATACGTCTTTCCATCTACATCCATGAGCGAGAAATCGGGGGCCGCAGCCCCAATGGCGAGGGTCGGGTGTTCATCCGCGGGGCGTGTCGGCCCCAGAAGGCACAGGAGACAGCTAAGGCAGAGTGCGAACTTCATACGGCAGCATATTTCTTTCAAGTTACATTATTTGCCCGCTTTTTCGCCCGTGATGCATCATTTTAGGCCGCATGATGTAGTAATGATGTAGTGAAAGTTAAAGGTGGAATCGTAAATTAGCCGGACATTTCCGAAAAACAAATTGCTCCCATATGCACACGAGAAGAGATTTTCTAAAAAGGACTACCATTTATTCCGCGGGGATCCTGGCGGCGCCCGCCCTTCTCCGGCCATCGGCCGGCCCCACGATCGGCCTCCAATTGTACACGGTCAGGGATTTTATGGCCAAAGATCCGGCCGGCACCCTGGCCAAGGTCGCCCAAATCGGGTATAACTCGCTGGAAGGCGCCACGTATAACAGCGGTGACGAGAAATTCTATGGTATGGATGCCAGGACCTTTGCCGGCGTCCTCAAGACGAACGGGCTGATCATGCGCAGCTGTCATTACCGTTATGGCGAAGACTCCAAAGGGGCGCTGCTGACCAATGGCGTATTTAACGGGACGATCCTGCACGACTGGGACCGCGCCGTGGAAGACGCGCATACCCTGGGATTGAATTATATGATCTGCGCCTGGCTCTCGGAATCCGAGCGCGGCACCCTGGACCATTATAAAAAGATGGCGCACGATTTCAATATCGCCGGTGAAAAATGTCAGAAAGCGGGCATCCAGTTCTGCCACCACAACCACGATTTCGAATTTGCAGCCCAGGGAGGTACGTATCCATATGATATCCTGCTGAGCGAGACCGATCCCAAACTGGTGAAGATGGAACTCGATCTCTATTGGGCTACCCGCGCCGGTCAGGACCCGGTGAAGATCTTCGAAGCCCATCCCGGCCGTTTCCCGCTCTGGCATCTCAAAGACATCCGCAAAACATCCGACCGTGATACTGCCGAAGTGGGTAGCGGGACTATCGACTTCAAACGCATCTTCGCCCATAAGGCTACCGCAGGGATGAAATACTGGTTCGTAGAACAGGACCACTGTCCCGGTTCGCCTTTCGACAGCATCACAAAGAGCATTACGTATATCAAACAGAACCTGGTATAAGCCTGGCCGGCCGCAAGGCCGGCCCTGCCGGTCCACGAGCTCAGGCGCCCATCCGGGCGCCTGAGCCTTTCGCATGCAGCTCCATGAGGAAATCGAACAGGTTCGTTTCCGTAGGGATCTTGAGTTTTTTTCGCAGCCGGTAGCGGCTGATCTCCACGCCCCGCACGCTGATATTCTCCAGCTGGGCGATCTCTTTACTGGAAAGGTTCATGCGCAAATAGGCACAAAGCTTCAGTTCGTGGGAGCTCAGCGTGGGATAGGCCGCCTTGGTGATCCGCAGGAAATCGCTGTGGACTTTGTCGAAATGAACAGCGAACTGCTCCCAATCCTTGTCCATCTTGTTCTCTTCGCCCAGGATGCGAAGCATTTTCTTGAACTCCTCCGCGGCTACCGCATCGCCATTGACCCCTTTTTTCATCCGCATCAGCTCCTCGCGGATATTGCCCAGCAGCTCTCCTTTTTGAACGAGGTGCATTGCGGCGGAAGCCAGCTCAGTGTTTTTATGTTCGATCTCGGCTTCCAGCTTTTCATTCTTTAGCTTGACGATCTCTTTTTCCGATTTCTCCAGCTCCAGCTGATGCAGGTATTGCAGTCTTCGCTGTTCCTCTTCGTGTTGTTGCTGCTGACGCCGGAAGATGCGGCGTTGCCAGAAGTACAACAGACAAAGCAACCCGGCAAGGACCAGCATATACAAGGCGTAAGCCCAGCCGGTAAGGTACCAGGGCGGAAGTATCGTGAACGAATAACTGCTCACGGCCGACTCGTTGCCGAGATGACTCTTCGATCTTACCTGGAAGGTGTATGTTCCCGCGGGGAGGTTCGTATACTCCTTTTCCGTTTTCTTCGACCAGGGTGACCAATCCCTGTCGAACCCTTTGAGACAATAGCTATAGGTGATGCTGTTTTGCGCGGCGTATAAGGGGGTAGTATATTCAAAATGGAGCGAGTTCCATTTATTGGAGATACTGTATATCGCCGATGCCGGCTGTTCGAGGCTGTCGTCCACCTCGCCGAAATAGCCGCCGAAAAGCAGGGTGTCGGTCTTGCCGAATGCCCGGACGCTGCGGAGACTCACCTGGATCGGATAATGATTCTTTTTGTATTCCTCGTAATTGATATGATAGAAACCCTTTTCCGCGCCCACCAGCACATTGTATTTATCATAGGGGTTGATATTTTCGTAATCCGCCACCAGTTTTCCGCTCAGCTCGGGGAAATAGATGATCTCCGGCTGAACGCCCGAAAGATCGATCACGCCCAGGCTGTTGTCTTCGATAAACCAGATATTCCCGGCGCCGTCCTCTTTCAAAAAGCGGATATTCCGTGCGCCGAAGAATCCTTTGAAATAGGACGATAGCACAAAGCTATCGCCCCGGGGATCGTATTCATACACGCCTTTTTCCGTGGCGATGACAATATGGTTCTTTACTTTGAACAAATGATTTTTCAGATACGAAGGCAGCCCGTTCTTTTCCGTATACAGCTTTACCTGGGGATGCGCCGTGTCGTTGAGATCGATCTTGTAAACGCCCCGGTAGGGATGTGCTACCCAGAGCATATTGTTGTTATCGAGGGCCACGAATTCGGCGGAGGTCGGAAAGCCCGGGAGCTTCTCCTGCGCCAGGAACCTGCCGTCGCCATACCGCAGTACATTGATCCCGACATCGCTTCCCGCCAGGACCAGGGTGGAAGGCAATACATTGGACAGAGGGAGAAAGGTCCAGTAGGCGGCGTGCGTATCGATGGGAACCAGCTGGTCATTCCGGATCTGGTAGGCGCCGTCATGATGTCCCAGCAGCAGGTCGCCATTGATCTCGGAAAGGTTCCAGGTAGATCCTTTGGTCCCGGGGATCGATTTGAACTCGCCGCGCAGAAAGCTAAAGTCGGGTCCAATGCCGTCGGGGGCACCGTCCCTTTTGTCGTCCATCGGCAGGGAATACAAGCCATTCGAGGTGCCTACGAACAGTTCCCTTCCCGAACCGCCGGACCGCGAATTATCATAAATGATACTGGTATATCCCAGCCCTTCGTTGAGTTTTTCCGGATAGATGTGTTTGATCGCATTATTATAGGCCACGAGATCGATCCCATCGTCGAGTCCGATCCAGAGGTTCTTGCTGCGGTCCAGGAAGAGCATCAGGACATTGTTGTTTTGCAGACCTTCTTTCCGGGAGAGGTTCTGGATGATCTCTCCCCGCTTGTTCACGATGTAGATGCCGTCGAGGTTGGTACCGATGGCGAGCCAGTCTTTGGTGACGGCGATGGCCGTCAATACCCGTTCGTTGGCAAAAGGGTCGGGCCCTCTGAAACGAAAAGGGGTAATTTTATTATCCGCCAGAAAATAGAAACCCGTATTCACCGTCCCGAGAAAGCTGCTGTCCCTGCCTACAGGGAACAGGCAGGTCGCCAGGTAATTGGCGGGGAGGGCGTTTTCCTTTACAAAAGGTGTCCAGAGTCCATCCCGGAATTCCAGTAACCCATTCTTCTGGTCCTGGGCGATCAATTGCCGGTTGCTTTCGCCCAGGTACATCCATAACGAAGTGGCGGGGTAAACGGTGATCGTCTTATTGTTCAGTTGAAAGATCTTCTCGCGGCTTTGAAAAAAGACGTCGTTCCCGTAGGGGACGATATTCCATACATCCGAGAAAGCGCTGTTCTTTTCCGAAAGCAGGTTTTTCAGGGAGGTGTAGGTCAGCCGGCCGGTGGCTGTCGGGGGAAAATAGCCGAAATCGTCCTGTCCGCCGGCGTAAATGCGGTTATCTTTACCGATGGCGATCGACCGTACCACGGTCTTGTTCGAGAGGGGGTAATTTCTCCAGTAGTTGCCGTCAAAGGTCAGGAGACCCTGATAGTTGGCAAAATATAGCACGCCGTTGCGGTCCTGCACGATCCCGCGGTTTTGCGTACCGGCGTTGTAGACATCCCGGGGATAATTGATAATATCGGGGATGCCGATGGTATTCTGGCTACGGCAAAACAGGCTGACCCATAAGCAAACGACAGTAGCCCATGCCTTTAATTTGGACCTTTTGGTATACATATGGCTGGTGTACCTAAAGGTAGCCCATTTTGCAGGATGGGGTGGACTAAGAAGTAGCTTATTGGCGACCTAAACCTTTTTGATGTGGTGATGATGTGGCGGAAAGCGCTGATTTCAAGGGGAATTTTGCGATGATGTAGTATAGATGTAGTAAAAAACTGGCCTGGCGAGCAATCGGACCATAAATTTGTTGGGTTAACAGTCCTCTGCATTTAAAACCTTTTTAATTGACTTTTGATGAGATCCATTCAACCTAACGCATTGCTGCTTGTTTTAAGTCTCTTTGTCTTCGGTCTTTCCGCCTCCGCCCAGCCGGTGTCTTGGCCCTCCACCCAGCCCGTGGGGATCTTCGAAAGCCATGGCGATGTCGGCACGAATGTCAAGCCGGGGTCGGCCACCTTTATTCCGGGGACCGGCCAGTATGTCATTTCCGGCGCGGGCTATAATGTCTGGGCAGACCATGACGAATTTCAATACGTATGGAAAAAGCTCAAAGGAGATTTTATCCTGTATACCCGCGCGGAATTCCTGGGCACCTGGGTCGACTATCACCGGAAGGTTGGCTGGATGATCCGCAAGACGCTGGACGGCAACTCGCCGCATGTCAATGCAGTGGAGCATGGAGATGGGCTGACCTCGTTGCAGTGGCGTCCCACCGCGGGCGCGCAGACGCTGGAACACCGCATGAAGCTGACCCACGCCAATATCCTGCAGCTGGAGAGAAAGGGTGGGGTATACATCATGCGGGCGGCGATCTATGGCCAGCCTTTTCAGGTGGACACGCTTAGCGGCGTCGATCTGGGCGATGAGGTCTATGTGGGCCTTTTTGTGGGTTCGCACAACTCCGACGTAGTGGAAACGGGGGTCTTCAGCAATGTCAGCATCACGATCCCGTACCCCGGCGAGTCGGACCAGCGCACCCAGATGACTCTGGGGAGCAGGCTGGAGCTGCTGGAGATCGCATCCGGTGATCGCGAGGTCATTTATAAAGTTCCCTACTCCATTCAGGCGCCTAACTGGACGCCGGATGGGAAAAGCCTGATCTTCAATGACGCCAAAGGCACCATCTATAGCTTTGATCTGGCCACCCGCAGCCCGCAGGCCGTCAAGACCGGCGCCATTACGAACAACAACAATGACCATGTGATCTCTTTTGACGGGAAGATGTTAGGGCTGAGCAATTTCGTCAAAGAGCTCGGCGGCTCCATCGTCTATAGCGTACCCATCGAAGGGGGCACACCGAAGCAGATCACGCCCCGCGGTCCGAGCTACTTTCATGGCTGGTCGCCGGATGGTAAAGACATGGTCTTCTGTGGCGAACGTAATGGCGAATTCGATGTATACAAAGTACCCGCTGCCGGCGGCAAAGAGCTGCGGCTGACGACTTCTCCGGGGCTGGACGATGGGCCGGAATATACCCCCGATGGTCAGTATATCTATTTCAATTCCGTTCGTAGCGGGCTCATGCAGATCTGGCGCATGAAACCCGATGGCAGCGACCAGGAGCAGGTCACCAATGACGAATACAACAACTGGTTTGCGCATATCTCGCCGGACGGCAAATGGTTCGTCTATCTTTCTTTCCTCCAGCAGGAGACGCCGGCGGGCATCCATCCCCCTTACAAACACGTCTATATCCGGCTATTGCCCATCGACGGCAAGGGAACGCCGAAGGTGCTGGCGTACGTCTATGGGGGGCAGGGATCGATCAATACGCCGTCCTGGTCGCCGGACGGCAAAAAGATCGCTTTCGTCAGCAACACCGACTTCGGCGGTAATTGATGCTTTTAAGTACTTTTACTGCAAACCAGCCCTCTAACGATGCTCAAAGCCAATGTTCTCTTAGCGCTGTTTCTCTATCCCGTCCTGCTGCCTGCTCAACGATCGCCCGCTCCGGACGCGTTGCCTGTGCGACAGGTCAGGCTCACGCATTTTACCATCCTTTCTTCGGCGGTCGTCAAAGCCGGCGGAGATTCGCTTTCTTCGGTGCACTATACGCCGGCCAACTACTGGTTCCCTGTGACCGTGCCTTCGACGGTACTCACCGGCCTGGTAGCCAACAAAGTCTATCCCGATCCGTACCTCGGCATGAACAATATGCTGATCCCCGATGCTTCCGATACGTTCAACCAGGAATATCACCTGGAGCAGTACAGCTATCTGCCGGGTCAGCCCAATCCCTGGAAAAAACCCTATTGGTACCGGACGATCTTCTCCGTGCCTGCCGCCGACCAGGGCCGGCATTTTCAGCTTCTCTTCAAAGGCATCAACTACCGGGCGGAGGTATGGGTCAATGGCCGGCTGATCGCCGACTCGGCGAAGATGGTAGGGATGTTCGAAGAGTTCGATCTCGATGTCAGTGCGGCCATCCGCCCCGGCGAGGCCAATGCCCTGGCGGTAAAGATCTATCCCCTGGATGTCCCGGGAGAACCCGCTACGCCGCAGCTAAAAGCCCTCGAAGATTTTTATGAGAACGGCGGACCTACCGGCGATATCGGCAAAAATGTAACGATGCTTTCGAGTGTAGGCTGGGACTGGATCCCGGAAGTACGGGATCGCAATATCGGCATCTGGCAACCCGTGTATCTGCGGACCACGGGACAGGTCGTGATCAGCAAACCCCGCATCATCACCGAGCTTCCTTCGTTACCGGATACCGGCGTGGCCCGGCTTTCGCTGGATCTGCAGCTCTCGAATAACAGCAGCCAGGCCAGGCATGGCTCGCTGGAGGTGACGATCACGCCGGAAAATTTCGCTGGGCCTGCGATCAGCTTTAGCCGGCCTGCGACCGTCGGGGCCTCGGGCTCCCGGATGGTGCATCTATCGGCCGGTGAGATCCCCGAACTGCTGATGCATCATCCCCGGCTCTGGTGGCCTAACGGCTATGGACAGCCCTGGCTTTATCGTATCCGGCTGCAATATCGCGACGGCACGCTCTCCGACGATACCTCTTTTGTTTTCGGTGTGCGTACCGTGAGCTCTGCTGCCACCATGGTCAACGGCTGGGTGCGCCGGGATTTCTTTGTCAACGGCAAACGCATCCATCTTGTAGGGGGCGCGTGGGTGCCCGATATGATGCTCAACAGGGACTATCGGCGCTATGACTATGAGCTGCGGCTTTGCCGCAATGCCAATGTCAATATGGTTCGTATCTGGGGCGGCGGTCTCGGCGAGACCGACGATTTCTACGAGCTGGCGGATCGCTATGGGCTGCTGGTCTGGCAGGACTTCTGGATCACCGGCGATACCAACGGAGGCTTCAAAGGGTCAGCCGACTGGCCACTGCAATCGAGCGTCTTTATCGACAACGTCATCAGCACCATCTACCGTATCCGCAATCATCCCAGCCTGCTGGTATGGACGGGAGGTAACGAAGGCCATGCCCGCGAAGAATTGTACAACGCCATGCGCGACAATGTCGCGTCGCTGGACGGCACCCGGCCGTTCATCCCCTGTTCCTCGGGTTTTTCGAAGGCGCCCAAGGAGTGGAAAGGGTCATGGCCCGACGACAAGCCGGCCGGCGTATACAGCGGCGGGCCCTATTCCTGGCAGGACGACGCCAAATATTATCAGTTTGTAGACGCCGGCAGGGACTGGGTCTTCAAAGACGAGACAGGCATTCCCTCGCAACCGCCCTATAATACCCTCGCAAAGATCATCCCCAACCTCGTCCCCGATAGTAAGCTCCCATATCCTCTCAATGATACCTGGGGCTACCACGATGCGTGCACCGGCAACGGGAAATACGATACGTATTACCAGGCGATGGCAGACCGCTTTGGTACGCCCACCAGCATGCGCGATTTTTCGGACAAGATGCAATTGCTCAATGCCGGCGGCTACCGCAGCATCTTCGAAGCGGCGGGACATAAGCTCAGAGAAACGGGGGGAGTCATGCTCTGGAAGCTCAATGCCGCTTTCCCCAGCGTGGTCTGGCAGGTATACGACTGGTACCTTGAACCCAATGCCGGCTATTATTTTATGCAGAGGGCTTGTGAACCGGTGCATATCCAGCTCAACCTGGACGACTCGGCTGTAGCCCTTGTGAACCGAACCTATCTCAAACGCACCGGGCTGCAATATGCCGTCGAAGTCGTCAGGATGACGGGCGCCTCGGTTTTCAAACAAGAAGGGCGGGTGGATCTCGACACCACCGATGTCAAAGAAGTCTTGTCCTTGCGATCGGTGCTTGCCGGTGCAGAGGGGATCTCCTTTGTTTTGTTGCGGCTAAAGGATGCACAGGGGAAGCCGGTCTCACAGAACGTCTATTGGATGTCGCCCGGACATGATTTCGCCGATCTTCGGGCGATGCCCCCGGCCCGGGTAAAGGCCACGGTGGAGGCGACAGAAAAAAAGGACGGCTATGACGGCTGGACAATCCGGTTCACCAATGTCGCTGCAGGGCTTGCCTTTTTTCTGAATCCGCAGGTGATCGCGGATGGCGAGGAAGTATTGCCGAGCTATTGGTCCGACAACTATTTCTCCATTCCGGCGGGACAGTCGGTAACGGTCAAGGTTAGCTGTCCGCAAGCCGTACTCGCCGGCAGGACTCCGCAGCTAAGGCTGGAAGGATGGAATATCGAGGCGGCGACGCAGCGTCTCACTCCGTAAGTAAAAACGTTACAAATGAATAAAGTATTCTTTTTCATGAGCTGTTTGCTCGTGACAGGCTCCCTTTGGGCCCAGCATCCCCTGGGCATCTTTGAAGATCACCTGGACATCGGTCACCCCAAGCTCGCCGGAGACGCCGGCTACGATGCGACCACGCAGACCTATACCTTGAAAGGTGCGGGCGACAATATCTGGTTCAACCGCGATGAATTTCAATTCGTCTATAAAAAGATCTCGGGCGACTTCATCCTCACCGCCGATTTCGCCTTTACTGGAGATATCAGCGGTGCCATAGGGCATCGCAAGACCGGCTGGATGATCCGGGAGTCCACGGACGAAGGGGCGGCCAGCGCCAATGCCTGTAAACACATCGATGGGCTAGTCGTCCTGCAGTGGCGGCCCTATCGCGGGATGTATATGCGTGACCCGGAAGAAGAGCGGTTCTATCCCAAGAAAGGCGGCCAGACCATCCAGCTGGAAAGGATTGGCGGGACGATCACCATGAAGATCGCCCACCCCGGCGAACCCTTGCAACTTGTCGGTACCTGTGAAACGGATGCCCTGCAAAAAGACGTGCTTGTGGGACTCTATATCTGTTCGCATGACTCCAACCAGGTGGCCAGCGCCAGGGTCTGGAATGTCCGGATCGACAAACCGGTGATCCATGCGTACACGTCCAATCCTCATGCCGTGCAGCCAGCGCTCCATGATGTCCTGGGGAGCAGGCTGGAGATCCTGGATATTGCCGACGGCAGCCGGCGGGTCATCCATGAAGCGCCCGGGAGATTCGAAGCTCCCAACTATCTGCCGGATGGAAAGAAGCTGCTGTTCAACCAGGACGGATCGCTTTGGACCATTTCAACCGACGGCGGGACGCCGGAAAAGCTCAATACAGGCAGTGTCAATAAGATCAACAATGACCACATGATCTCTTTCGACGGGAAGATGCTGGGCATCAGCAGCGGTCATGCCGACGGCGGTTCCTATGTCTATGTCCTGCCGCTGGCCGGTGGAGAGCCCCGGCAGATCACCGCTGGATCACCTTCCTATCTGCATGGCTGGGCGCCCGGCGGCGCAGCGCTGGCGATCGTGGCGAAACGGGAGGGTTCGGCCAATTTCAATCTTTACCGGGTGACGCTCAAAGACGGACACGAGGAGCCGCTCACACCGGGTAACCGCACCCATGTGGATGGCCCCGAATATTCACCTGACGGGAAATATATCTATTACAACGCCAATGTCAGCGGGACCATGCAGATCTGGCGGATGCATCCCGACGGCTCCGCCAAAGAACAGCTGACCTTCGACGAATACCATAGCTGGTTCCCTCATATCTCGCCGGACGGAAAATGGATGGTCTTTATTTCTTTTCCCATGGATATCGACCCGGACGCGCATCCTTCCTATAAAGATGTAATGCTCCGGCTGATGCCGCTGACCGTTCCGGGCGCACCCAGGGTCCTTGCCTATCTTTATGGCGGACAGGGCACGCTCAATGCGCCGTCCTGGTCACCGGATAGCAGACATATCGCTTTTGTCAGCAACTCGGAGTCCCTGAACCGCTGAAGGCGGTTACTCATTGATGTAGTGAAGATGTGGCGAAAACGCCTGATCCCGCTGGTTTAAGAAGGGATGATGTAGTGTTGATGTGGCAAAAAAATAGCAGTTGGAGTGGTTCAAATTTAGTTTTGTTATGGTCATTTGATACGTACACAATTCTAACATTAAACAACGACTGCTTATGCCAAAGAAAACAAAAGGGCTGGTTAAAATCGGTTGCATGGTATCGGTTTTCCTTCTCTTTACCTGCTCCATTTACGCCCAGAATGTGGTTACCGGAAAGGTGATCAACAAAACGGACAACTCGCCCGTTGCCGGGGCGACGATCCTGGCGAAGGGCACAAAAGTCATCTCCCAGAGTGGTTCAGACGGCACGTTCTCCATCAACCTTCCCAAGCCAAAGGCTACCCTGGTTATCTCGGCCGTAGGCTTCGGCAGTTTGGAAGTGCCGGTTACAGCCGGTACGCCTGCGGGTGACATCGTTCTGACGACTGTTTCCACCACCTTGAATGATGTGGTCGTTACGGGTTATACTGCCCAACGTAAGGCAGACATCACCGGAGCGGTATCGGTGGTCAACGTGGCCGACATGAAAGCCACGCCCACCGGCAGCACCGAATCGTTGCTGCAGGGACAGGCCTCCGGTGTCACCGTTTTCTCTACCGGTCAGCCCGGTGGTGCGGCCACGGTACTGATCCGCGGTATCACTTCACCGGGTAATTCCGCGCCGCTGATCCTCGTTGACGGTGTGCCGGAACTCATGCATGATATCAATCCGAATGATATCCAGAGTGTCCAGGTGCTGAAGGATGCAGGCGCGGCAGCCATTTATGGCGTGCGGGGCTCCAATGGCGTCATCATTATCACCACCAAAAGAGGGATTGGCGCGATCAAGATCTCCTATGACGCCTATTATGGCACGCAGCGGCCGTTGAGTCATAGCTGGGATATGGCGACACCCATGCAGAC
>Ga0210396_10000458_pt1 | contig 54347 bp, 48 predicted proteins | sample IncBWH17OmetaG_FD_155466 | JGI IMG/M metagenome (GOLD analysis project Ga0210396, IMG submission 155466) | Forest soil microbial communities from Barre Woods Harvard Forest LTER site, Petersham, Massachusetts, United States - Inc-BW-H-17-O ... | reverse complement strand
CCGACAGCCGGTGGTATGAGTTCAATGACGATCCGCAGTGGATGGTGCTGGCCGTGGGCTTTGGTGTCATTAACCTCCTCTACGTGCTCGCCGCCCTAGCTGGATTCATTCGTGGCCGCCCTATTTTCTGGGTAGGGCTCGGCGTCTCCTATATCGTGCTGCGATCATTATTCCTCGGAACGATGGAGAATCCGGAAGCTCGTTACACGCTGGAATGCTTTCCGGCGGTGATCGTGATGGCGTCTGCATTGTGGAGAGGTAGAGGCGTTATGGAGACCAGATCTCTATCCAAGTCATCGGACTCTGCGAACCCCATCGGTCCGCCAGATTACCGTCTTAGTGACTAGCATCGCGCAACCGCTCCGCTTCCGATCGTTCCCGATCCGCATCCAGGGTTCTTCCCAATTGTGCGTATGCGTCAGCCAGAAACGCATGGGCCTCTCGGGAATCCGGGCTGACTTCGACTGCCTTCTTGAGGTTCGGCAGCGCGTCGAGCGGTTTGCCCTGAAGAGAGAGAATCCTTCCCCGCAGAAGGTTAGCATGATAGTGATTTGGGTTGATGCTCAAAGCGGTGTCGAGTTCCGTCAGGGCATCGGGAACTCGGTCAATCCGCGCATAAACCGAGGCCAATGAGAAATGGGCATCGGCCCAGCGCGGCGCCCGCGCGACTGCCGCCTCGAATTGCGGCGCAGCGGCCTTCCAATCACCCGTCTCATACAAGGCGAGGCCCAGATCGTAGTGACCCATACCCGAGTCAGGCAGGAGTTCGACAGCTTTCCGCAACGGCTCGAGCGCCGAGGTGTAATTTTTGAGGCCGGTTTGCGCGATGCCGAGCTGCATCAGGGCAATTGCCATGTTCGGTTGCTCCTGCAGGGTTTGCTGCAGCAACGGCACGGCCTGTTCATATCGCCCGTCTTCCACATCGAGCATCGCATCGTGCAATAAGTTGGAGACCTCGATTTTGGATTTCGGATCCGGCCCAGTGGAGGAGGAGGAGTCAGCCGACGTACTCGTGTCGGAAGCAACGTAGCCGAGAGCCTGCAACTTCTGCACCTGCTCGGGATCAGGCTTCGCCAACTCCACCAGCGTCTGACTGGTCTTGCTTCGGAATTCGTTGAGTTGCGCGGCCAGCGTCTCGGCGACCGCCTTGCTGGTCGCAGACATGTTGTGTTTCGATTGCTGATCAGTTTCCTGATCGTAAAGCTCCGCCTCTGGCGCCTGGATATACAGGTACTTTCCCTTGCGCGCGGCACGGAGCGCACTCCAGCCGAAGGCGCGGCGCGGATAGTCGGTTTCGGCGTAGGCCATCCGCTCGGCCTGATCTGCATCAGTCCTGACGGGTGGTGTGAGCAGCGGGAGAAGCGATTTCCCCTGCATCTCAGAAGGAATCACGAGTCGAACAAGATCGAGAATAGTCGGCGCAACATCGACGAGCCCGACTCGCGTATCGATTCGCTTTCCGGCGCCACGATTTCCCGGAAGCTTGATCAGAAGCGGCACATGGATCGTTTCGTCGTACAGAAAAACACCGTGCGTATTTTCTCCGTGAGCACCCAAAGACTCGCCGTGGTCGGCCATGACAGCGATCACAGTCTTGTCGAACAGCCCCTGAGTTCGCAGCCAATCGAGCAGCTTGGCTAAACACGCATCGGCATATGCGATCTCGCCGTCGTAGAGATGGCCGGCATATTTCGTCTTGTAGGGCTCAGGGGGATCGTAGGGGTCGTGCGCATCGTAAAGATGAACCCACGCAAAGAAAGGCCCAGAAGGACGCTTTTTCAGCGCGATGATCGCATGTTCCACGACTTCACCGCCGCGCCGCTCCACGGTTTTGTAACGGTCTGCTCCGCGAGGCCGAATTCGAAAGCCCGCATCATAGACGTCGAACCCGCGATCGAAGCCGGGCGCAGTGCCGTTGAGGGCATCCAGAATCAAAGAACCGACGAACGCGCCCGTATGATACCCGTGATGATGCAGAATGTCGGGCAAGTAGCTTAAGTTCGGTGAGAGGGGGATGCCGAAATCCACCACGTGATTAAACTGCGGGTAAGTACCAGTCAGGATTGTGGAATGTGAAGCGGTCGTGAGTGGAACGTGGGAATACGCACGAGTGAAAATTACGCTTTGTTTCGCAAGCTCATCAAGACGGGGCGTCAGGCCATCCTTCGAACCCAGAAATCCCATGCGATCCGCACGGGTGGTGTCGAGCGTGACGAGCAGGATATTGGGACGAGGTTGGCCTTGATCTGCTGCTTGCACTGTCCCCAGGAGCCAAAAAAACAGAGAAAGCTGCGCCCACCGCATAAAAGAAAAGGGAGTCTAGCACATCAGACTCCCTGTTGATCCGTTGTATTCGTCTTTTAGAAAATCAATTTCAAGCTGAAGTTCATGTTGCGTGGACCGCCCTGAGCGATGACCGGGTTGCCAGAAGCCACATCAGAGGTTTTGGTAATGTTGTTGAAATTCATTTGGCCTAAGGCACACGTTCCGTCCGAATTCACACTGCCACACGTGCCAATTGTGTTATTCGGGAAATAGTGGAAATTGGCGCGATTGAGAAGGTTGTATACCTCCCACCGGAACTGGAGGTTGAATCGCTCAGTGAACTTAAAGCTCTTTGCAAGTGTCATGTCCCATTGGGCGAGTCCAGGGCCAATCAGTTGATTTCTTCGCGAATTCCCGACCGTCCCGGTGCAGGGAACATAAAACGGCGATAATGGAAGACCGCCGTTAGCATCGATGTTTCCACAAGGATCAGCCTGGCCTGGCAAGGTGAATTTTTCAACGACGTAGTCATCCGGATTTCTTGTGTTGTAGTGAATCGGCGTTCCATCCCAAGCTGCACGGATGCTACTGCCGGTGAGGCCTTGCCCCGACGGATCGCTGCCTCCGCCCAACAACAGCGAGTAAGGACGGCCACTGATGGCCGTGAAGATGCTGCTGAGTTGCCATCCGTTACCAACCCACTTTCCGAGCGGCGCAATATTCGGGAGTGTGTAAACTCCGGCAACGTTGAAGTTGAGCCGCACATCGTGATCGCACAGACCGCGGGAGTCCTGATAATTCGGGATCGCCGCATCGGTGCTACCTACCGGGTTAGAGTTGTTGATTTGCGGATAGTCTCCCGCTCCACCACGATTCACGGAATTCAAATCGTAGCACTTACTCCATGTAAAGTTGTACTTCGTGTCGAGCCCATGCCAGTTACGCTGATCGTAAGATACTTGCATGCTGTCATATTGCGAAGTAGCATCATTCGTCATTTGAATGATGTGCCTTAAGTCAGGAAACTGCGTCGCATAGGGCCGCAAAGGATTGCAATCCGATGGTGACAAACAAGAACTACCAATTGGCGATGCGTTCATATCGTGATAAATGACGAGGTTTTGCCCCCGCTGTCCCGAATACCCGATCGTCAGCACGTTGTTTCGAGCGATCTCTTGCTGCAGGCTGAGATTGAAATTATGGAGTCGCGGAGTCTTGAAATTACGCGCAATCGCGAAAGCATCATACGGAGGCGATCCACTGGGACTTGGCCCAAAAATAGGCCCTTGACTGAAGCAAATGTAGTCACCGTTCCCCGTTGTCGGATCGTAGCAAGTTGCCGCTGGATCGAGTGGGAGGGTACTTGCATTTCCATTGATCGAGACGGAGAACGAAGAATACTGACCCAAATCGGGTTGCGAGAAAGCTCCCGCCCTTGCCCTTGCGAATGTATATGGAGCTGCGATGGCACCAAAGTTCGCGACATCATAGGTCAGCGAGTAGCCGGCACGTAAAGCCGTCTTTCCCTTGCCAAAGACGTCCCACGAGAAACCAGCGCGCGGCCCAAAATCGCCGAGGTCGAGATTGTACAGGCTTCCGATCCCACCAGAGCCCAAATGAACCAGACCTGGCCCGGGGATGAAGTTCGAGCCAATGTTCTGACGCTCTCCCATCGCCCCGTTGATGTCCCAACGCAATCCCAGTGTTACGGTCAAATTCGGTTTGACCTTCCAGTCATCTTGCCCATAGAAGCCGACCGAGTTTTGGAACAGGTGACGATGGGTATCGCCAATATTTCGGTTGGCATTGTCGGCGCGCCCCAAGAGCAGTTCTTCGACATCATCCTGAATGCTGGATGTGTAATATCCGACGATCAGTCCAGTCCGTGCTCGGTTGCGTAAACTATTGGTATAGGCGCGCTGAAAATTGCCGCCGAATTTGATCGTGTGATTGCCCTTCACCCAGGAGAAGTGCTCTGACCAATCCCAAGTCTGGTCAGGGCGGGTAGTGATTGGATAACCCTGCACGCCGCCGATGTAACCGCCATATCCCAAGTGATAAAGGTACACATAGGGAACACCGAAATCGCCAGGGCTGAGCGGTCCGGTATCCATCCCGAGGCTCTTCGGGTCGATCTTGTTGTTGACGTCGATGATCTGCGAAAAGCGCGTGAAGCCCAAGCGGCTCTCCAGAACTTTGTTCCCGCGCGTCATTGTCCAGCTCAAACCGATCATTTGAACCCGAGTGGGGGCGACGGAATTAAACAATCCCGGGGGATTTCCTTGACCAGCCGGCAGCCCCGCGAATGACGGTGCATTTTGCAGGCTGTCGCCAAAGAAGTAACGGCCGGTTAGGGAATTCTGGCTATTCAGCTTGTGGTCGAGCTTAATCACGAACCCGTTGGAACTCGCGGTGGTGGGTGTTTGGGCTACGATATTTTCATTACCGCCTACCCCAAGCGGAAAATAGCTGAGCAGTTTCTGTCCAACTGGATCCACAGTCAGACCGGCCGTTCCGATCGCGGCGATCGCGCCCGCCACGTCATTCTCGCTGGGAACGATTCGCTCACTTACTGCCAAAGACTTCAACCGTTGTCCCTCGAACGATCCGAAGAAGAAAGTTCGATCCTTGATGATCGGCCCGCCAATGGTTCCATTGAATTGATTGTTGTGGATGTTGGTGGGTTCACACGAGCCGGGGTTACTACAACCATTGTGCTTCGAAAAATAGTTGGTAGCGTCGCCAAAGCCGCTGTGGTTCACCCATGTCGCCGAGCCGTGGAGCTGATTCGTACCACTCTTAATGCCCAAAAGAATCGGCGCACCACCCTTGACCCCGAACTCGGCTGACGGCGTTTCTTGAACGCTCAGCTCCTCAATCGCCTCTGGAGGAAAAGCTGTCGCTGGAATTCCCACGACACCCGTCTGGTTTACGGCGGAGTCGCCGTAATAGCGATCGTTGTTATACATCCCGTCGATAAAGTAATTGTTCGACGTCGTTCGCGATCCGTTGATGCTGATGGCCAGGAATCCCCCGCCAGGCGCACGCTGCACGCCGGTTACGGTCGCGAGCGCCGAATTGAAGTCTCTTCCGTTGAGGGGGACCTCGCTAATTTTTTCGCTGTCAATGAAGTTGTTATTGTTGGGCGAGAGGTCAATTAGCGGTGCGGTTCCTTCGACTTCGACTGTCTCCGTTCTTTGTCCTACCTGAAGCGTGAAGTCCGCTCGCATTACGGCTCCGGTCTTCACTTCCCCAGATGTGACGACGGTTTTGAAACCCGGCGCCGTCGCCGTGATCTTGTACATCCCGACAGGAAGATCCGGAACTCGGAAGTTGCCGCTGGCAGAAGTTGTCGCCGTCCGCGAGAGGCCCGTCCCCGTGTTCTCCGCCGTGACCGTCACATTCGGCACCACGGCTCCCGAACTGTCTGTGATGTTTCCCTCGATGTCGCCGGTAATCTTTTGTGCGAAGGCAGACGGAGTGAGAATCGAAATCGCACAGATCAGTAAGAGAAGGCAGCACGCCAACCGCGAAGACACCGATCCTCGCATTGTTTCCCCCTCTCCATGCGCGAGACGTGAGTCACATGGAGGCATAATTTGCGCACAAGTGTAGCCACGTTCATCCTGAAGTCAAGACGAATGTACACATCCTTCAACAATTTACGTGACCTGTAGTCAATCACAACCCAATCGTGATGGACATCATTACAAAAACAGATCACACATCACTGTGAGGAACAAAATCTACGTTCTCGCGTAGAAGGTTCCCATCTCGCGTAGAAGGAAATGAAATTTGGAAGTCGAAAAAGATGACCGCTCTTCAGCGCAGCGGCGAATCACTCATCCGGAAGCGCGTGCGCACGTGTTCGGAAAGTAACTCAATGGCGGAGCGGTTGCCGACGGGATCGGACTTCGCCAAATACTTCATGGCCTCTACTAGCGTTTTCTGCCCATCAACATAACGTGGATCGCTGGTCCGTTCCCTCTTTCGGCGGCCGAGATTGGGAACGACTGGAATCGTAAAAACTTTGGCCATGAACGAATCACCCACTGCTCTGATCAGCAGTATATCTGCCCCTGTCCCAATTTTCAGCCTTTATCTTCAGCTTTTTGATTCAGCGGCTTAGCCCTTGGGTCCGGAAACAAACTGCGTTCCGTTGGCGGTCTTGAGTTTGAAAGCAGAGTCGGAGATCTTCTGATTGAGTTGGATTGCGGAGTATTTCGCGAGCCGGTAATCTCCCGAAGGCTCGAAGAATTGCTGCTGTACCGAGATGCCGCGCGCGGGATCGATCCACAGCCAGATCTTCGCAAAGATGTTGCGGACGCGATCGGACTTCGGGATCAGTTCGAGCTTGGCGGCACTCACCCCATCCATGTTCTCGGAGCCGAGGTACTTCACGTCGAACGATTTCAGCAGGTCGTGCCCACTGCCGCCGAAACCCAAAACAAGGAAACTCTCCACAGCTTCGCGATTCTTGCCCGCATCATACGAAGTCACGCGCTTCAGCTTCGGCTCATACACCTGGACCTTACCCTCGCTGAACAGCACGCTCTTGGGAGGATCCGTAATATCCGCCATCATCTGGATTTCTTTTCCGGCGCGACGGTAGTAGACGGTCCCCTTTTGCGACTCCTTGTCATTCACCACTTTCCAATACTGCTCCCACTCGAAATTCGCCTGCGTGGTGCGGAAGGCAGCGGCGGCAGAATCCATCTCGCCGAGAACTTTCTGCAGCTCAGCGTCCTGAGCGAAGATCAGCGTCGCTGCAAGAATGATAGCGAATCCGAGAAGAGCAGCCGGCGGACGGCGTCCGGGACCAACGCGCATCATTTGCGAATTTTGGGATCTGGTCTCGATGAGGATCGCCTATTCCTTCTCTACCCAAACGCGGTAACTGTGAACATGACCAGCGCTGTCCTTCACTGGTTCGTACCTCGAAATCGCAGCCGCGCCCGTAATCGGCTCAATGATTGCCAGCATCTGCTCCTTCAGGTCGCCTTCGTTCTTCGCCGTCAAAGCGGACGCCTCAATCTGGTAGATGAATCCGCCATTGCCATCTGGCTGAATCACCACGCCGGTCTGATGCGAGACGCGCTCAATCGGTTTGTCTTTGAAGTTGATCCAATACGGTGAGAGAAAGACGAACAGCAGGATGAGCGTGACCATCACGTCGTAATGGAGGCTGCCACGCTCATAGGACCAAAGGATATATCCGCGGATTGTCCGCCAGACTGAATTCATCGGCAGCGTGGGCGCGCTCGGGACCGCCGGAGTTACTTTCGCGCTTTCCAAGTCTATTGACTGCTCCTGCTCTTGGCAACGACCGGGTTGCGAGCGAATCCATTGCAACGAATCGGTTAAGACTTCCTCACGATGCGGTCCGTACCAATGTAAGGGCGCAGCGCTTCAGGAATCATCACACTGCCGTCGGCCAGTTGGTAGTTCTCGACCAGCGCCACCCAGGTACGACCCACTGCCAAGCCGCTGCCATTTAACGTATGCAGAAACTCCGATTTCCCCTTGCCTTCAGGGCGAAATCGAATGTTGGCGCGACGAGCCTGGAATGCCTCGCAATTCGAACACGACGAGATCTCACGGAACAAGCCCTGTCCCGGCAACCACACCTCAATATCGTAGGTTTTTGCGGAAGAAAATCCTATGTCGGCCGTGCACAGAGTCATCACGCGATAGTGCAATCCTAGTTTCTGAAGAACTGTCTCGGCGTTGTGGGTCAACTTCTCGAGTTCATCGTAGGAGTGGTCCGGATGCGCGAACTTCACCAACTCTACTTTCTGAAACTGATGCTGCCGGATAATGCCGCGAACGTCTTTCCCATACGATCCCGCCTCGCTGCGAAAGCACGGCGTGTACGCCGTCAGCGAAACCGGCAGTCGAGATGCGTCCAGGGTCTCGTCGCGATAAAGATTCGTGACCGGGACTTCTGCGGTCGGGACGAGCCACAGATCCTTGTCACCGTGCGGAACGCGGAACGAGTCAGCCGCAAACTTTGGAAGCTGCCCGGTGCTGTACATCGATTCGGAATTCACCAGGTACGGCGGCAATACTTCGGTATATCCATGCTCGCGTGTGTGCAAGTCAAGCATGAAGTTGGCCAGTCCGCGCTCGAGCTTGGCCCCCACGTCCCAGTAGACGGCAAAGCGCGCTCCCGACAACTTGGCCCCACGCTCCAGATCGAGAACACCTAACTGTTCTCCGAGTTCCCAGTGCGATTTGGGAGTGAAGTCAAAAGTCGGAGCCCTTCCCCAACGCCGGACCTCGACGTTGTCATCTGAACTTTTCCCAACGGGCACAGATTCGTGGGGCAGATTCGGCACGCCCTGGAGGATGGCCCGGAACTTGTCGTCCGCCTCGCTTACTTTTTTCTCGTACTCCTCGATGACGGACTTCTCGCGAGCGACCTCTTCGCTGAGGGCGGCCAGTTCCTTTTGCTGGTCGGGCGACAGCCCTCCCTTTTTCTCGGCTTGCTTAAGAGCGCCGATCTTCGGGGATAGCTCGTTCCGCCGCTTCTGAGCGGTTTCGAGGGTGGTAATGTTCGCGCGCCGCTCGGCATCAAGGGTACGAAATTGGCCCAGCACTTCAGCCGGATCCATGCCGCGCAGGCGGAGCTTATCCTCGACCAAAGGCAGGTTGTTACGGACGAAGTTCAGATCGAGCATGAAGTCGTATAGTTTAGCGGAAGTGTGTCGAAGAGCGCACGTTGGCCGCTCATCGGGGCCTCATTTTGGAACGCAAAGAGAGACCGTGCCCACCTCGTTGGCATGCTGCGGACCTTCCGGCTTGGGCGGGCCGGGGGACAGGCTGTACACTACCGACGCGATGAACGCCTTCTTCCCACGAGCCATCGCCAGAGCTCTGCTATATGTGCTAACGTGCGCATCGTTTTCCGCGTCCAGCTTCGCCTCTGCGTACAACGGCCACCCTAAGCTCGTCGTCATCATCGTGATCGATCAATTCCGCGGCGACTACCTGGAGCGCTACCGCGACCAGTTTATAGAAGGAGGCTTCCGGCTTTTTCTGGATCGGGGCGCCTACTTCACCGATTGCAACTACGATTACGCCAACACTCGAACTGCCCCCGGACACGCCACCCTTCTGACCGGCGCCTACAGCAACGGCCACGGCATCATCGCCAATGAGTGGTGGGATCCGCGCAAGAAACACATGGTCACGTCGGTCGAGGACGAAACCACGAAATTGCTTGGAATCGCCGGAGACATGAAAGGCGCCTCGCCGCGCAATCTGATGGCGAGCACGCTCGGTGACGAGTTAAAGCTGGCTACAGGTGGGAAAGCCCGCGTATTCGGTGTCGCGCTCAAGGACCGCGCGGCAATACTGCCGGCAGGCTGGTCGGGCGACGCCGCGTATTGGATCGACCAGAAATCGGGCACGTGGGTGACCTCGACGTATTACCGCAGCGATCTTCCCAAGTGGGCCGAAGATTTCAACGCCGGCAATCGCGCCAGCAAGTACTGGGACCGCGAGTGGCGAGACGCCGACGGCAATGTTCTTCGGATGACCGCTCACCGCGCAGGAAAAGACGGCTCCGATGCGGGTTTCTATGAAGTCGTCGGCTCAACGCCCTTTGCCAACGACTACGAGTTCGAGTTCGCCAAGGAACTCATTTCGAACGAGCAATTGGGTGTTGGCGCTGGTACCGATCTCCTGACGGTCAGCCTCTCTGCAAACGACATCCTTGGGCATCAGGTGGGCCCCGACTCTCCAGAGATGCGTGCTATGGCCCTCTCACTCGACAAGGGACTGGCCGACTTCTTCACTTTCCTCGGTCAAAAGATTGGATTTGCGAATCTGTGGGTCGCCCTGAGCGCCGATCATGGGATCGCCCCCCTGCCGAGCGTCGCCAGCAAGCTTCGCGTTCCGGCTGAGGGCTTGAGCAGCGACGATCTGAAGAAGCAATTGAACAAGACGTTGTCTGCCAAATTCAGCCCAGCCAAGTCTTCCGACTTTGTGAGTGCCCTTGACTATCCGATGATTTGGCTGAATGACGAGGCCTTCACAGCACACAAAATCAAGGAAGACGACGCGGAGCACGCGACCGGCGAAGCGATGAAACAAGCCGGAATGCGCGGTTATTTCACGCGGACCCAACTTGCCGAAGGCCAGGCGCCAAATACGGAACTCGGCCATCGCTACCTGAATAGCTATTCTTCGGAAGGCGGATGGTACGTTATGGGAGTGCCGGCACCATACACGGTCGGTTCGACGAAGGGCACCGATCACGCCACACCCTACACCTACGACACGCACGTCCCCCTTGCGTTTTATGGGTTGCCTTTCCAGTTAGGGGCATTCCGAACCCATGCAGAACCCGTCGATCTGGCCGTCACTCTGGCATCCCTTTTGGGCATCAATGCGCCTACGCACGCTGTAGGCCGAGTGCTCACCGAAGCCATCGCACCCGCACATCACGCAGAAAATATCGTTCCGCCCCCGGTGCGATCCCCGAAGCGACCGAAGCCCTCCGGGGAATTCAAGCCAGCCGCGTTGGTTGCGTCAGAGGAGAGCCAACCATGAGCAAGTCTCCTGCAGCCAAGGGCAGTCCCGATCTGAGCGTGAATGTGGCGGGCATCCGCCTCAAAAATCCCGTAATCGCTGCCAGCGGGACTTTCGGGTACGGCCTTGAATTCGAGGACATCGTTCACCTCGACAAGTTGGGCGGATTCGTGGTCAAGGGACTCTCGCGCGAGCCCATGACCGGCAATCCGCCGCCACGCCTTTACGAAACTACCGCAGGGATGCTCAACGCGATTGGCCTGCAGAACATCGGCGCACGGGCCTTCCTCGACGAAAAGCTGCCCAAACTGCGGGAAATCAAGAACACCGTCGTCTTCGCCAACATCTTCGGATACACACGCGAAGATTACGAGCGCAGCATCCAGATTCTGAACGAAGGCGAGGGCATTGCCGCCTACGAACTCAACGTCTCCTGCCCGAACACGCAGCATGGCGGCATTCAGTTTGGCAGTGATCCGCGCTCTCTCGACGAAGTTGTCAGAACCGCGAAGCGCGTCTCGGAGCGGCCACTCATCGTCAAGCTTTCGCCCAACGTCACCAGCATCGCCCAGATGGCGCACATCGCGCAGGAAGCCGGCGCGGACGCTCTCTCGCTCGTGAACACGTTCGTCGCGATGGCGATCGATCCCGAGACGCGGAAGCCGCGAATTGCAAATCTGACTGCCGGCCTTTCCGGCCCAGCGATCAAGCCCATCGCGGTCCGGATGGTTTACGACGCGGCACAGTCCGTCAAGATCCCCGTCATCGGGATGGGGGGAATCTCCACGGCGACCGACATCCTCGAGTTCATGCTCGCCGGAGCCACCGCCATTCAGGTCGGAACCGCCAGCTATTGGGATCCTTGTGCAACGGAAAAAATCGTGGAAGAGCTGCAGAATTATTGCATCGAGCACAACATCCAGGAATTGTCCGAGCTTACCGGCGGCTTAATTCTCGAATAGAGTGTAGGTTTCTACGCGCCTGCCCACCGGCCCAGAATCGCTCCCATGGCAAGGCAACTGGCCAGCTGATAGCCAGTGTTAATCAGAAACAGATTCCAGGGACGGTCGCCAAACAGCTTGTCTGTGAGTTGCACGGTCATCACGAAACCAACCCAGATCGCGAAGGCTACCTTCATTCCGTAGTAGGAAGTCGTGATCGAGAGATGAAAGACGATCTTGGCAAGTGCAAAGGCACCCAGCAAGCTTGCCACAAAAGACACGAAATACTTCGGTCCTGCGCTTTTCTGCATGGCGGCGATGCGGGCTTTGTCTTCAGCATCGTAGCCCATCGCGATCATCCACGGCTTCGCGAACAACAGGGGTGAGTACCATACGAAACCAATCACCATACTGGCTACTGCGGCTCCCAGCACCGACCACACGTTCACATACATGAAGAGCATAGGGATACACCCTCGATTCTTACCGGAAAACACTGTTGCAAGAAGGATGCCCTAACGTCCGCTGGTGTACCAGATACTACCTGGTGACTCGTAGGTCAGGCCTTCGCCCCAGACCACCTGCGTGTCCCCGCGGTTGTCGATGTCCATCTCGAAGTAATCGCCGAAAGGAAATTTGAAACCCTGAGGATCGATGTAGGAGTACCCCGGACTGTAGTTCGAAAGCTGCACCTCAGGGGACCAGCTCGCACCGCCGTTGGTCGAACTGCGGTAATAGGTATTCCACAACGGACTGTGCCGAGTGTCCATCCACGCGATTCGTATGTCGCCGGCGGTTCCGGCAACGATCGTGGGAAACGCATGCGTTACGCCGCTAGGAGCCAACGACACCTCGGATTTCGCCGACCACGAAGCTCCCGCCGTGGTTGAGGAAGCAAAAAAGACCCGCTCCGCACCTTTGCTGGCCGGGCCTGCATTCCACAAGGCATATAACGTGCCCGACGCATCGGATGTCAGCGCAATCTGCGCTCCAAGGTACGCCCAGCCGCACTCGTCCGTTGCGCACTCGGGAGGTGCACCGGATACGTCGAGCAGCGATGTCAACCAGTTCTTTCCGCCATCGAGCGATCGGCTCACATACAGATTCACAGGGCCTGGCCCCTCACCATTTCGCATGTAAGCCGCCCACGAGAGAAAGACGTTTCCCGCAGGATCGATCGTCGCGCCGCCCGCCTGCGCCCATCCGATGCCGTCTGTCGGATTTACATTGACCGTATCGAACGTATTTCCGCCGTCGTGCGAGGCTGCGACCCAGACTTTGGTCGCCCGGTTGTAGGTCACGTACACGTCGAGCCCGCGAACAGTGAGAACCGGCTTGTCGGCCTCAGTCTCGGTGCGCGTTGCCACCACGACGGTCCACGTCAGTCCGAAGTCGATCGAACGCGCTACCGTAATGTCGCGTTTCTCGTTCTCCAGCCAAGCCGCGTAGACGGTTCGCCGGTCGACGGGATCCACCACGATTTGCGCGTCGAACTGTGCCGAGCCTCGGACAGCGATCCGGCGCTCCGACTTCCAGGTCGCACCATTGTCAGCGCTCTCTACCAGTATCATGGTCGGCACCGGACACACTTCGCACCCCGGCACCTGAATGTATTGCGGATACAGCACATAGACGTGGCGGTATCCATCGGCGGCGATGGCTGGCTCCCATTGATCCCCGGTGCGTAGGCCGACTCGAGTCTGCGGCGAGAATCCCGCACCGAAGGCAGGCAGACACAGAGCGCCCAAAAGCAAGGCGACTGCGGAGAACCACAGGCGATGAAAACGGTGGGACAACCTCACTCCCTGGGCGGCACTGCTAGCTTCGAACTCTATCTGGAAGAATAAGTTGCGTCAACGAATTGTAAGAAATCGGTATGGCACTCTTGTGCTACGACTCATACCGGGACGAAGAAAAATTTACCTTCAGGAGACATCGAAGGGTCTTTGTCATGCCGTTGTCAACAACAGCGGCGCACCCTTCGTAATGACAAGAGTGTGTTCATAGTGCGCGGCCGCTCTTCGATCGGCGGTCTTCATCGTCCAGCCGTCCTTGGCAAGAAGCACTCGGCCGGAACCTGCGGCGATGATCGGTTCAACCGTAATAACCAGGCCCTCGGTAAGGATCTGGCGCGCCTCGGGATCGGCGAAATTCGGCACTCGCGGTTCCTCGTGGATCGTCCGCCCAATCCCGTGGCCGCCGAGTTCACGGATCACAGAAAAGCCCTCACGGCGAACCTCTTTCTCAACCGCCCGCCCGATTTCAGATACTCGGAAACCGGAGCGCGCTACCAGCATCGCCTTCTCGAATGCCCGCTTGGCGCAGTTCATCAGCCGCTCGGCTTCCCTCGAAATGGCTCCCACGGCGACCGTCTCTGCGGCGTCGGCCATGAAACCGTCTTTTTCGACGGTGACGTCAAGTTTCAGAAGATCCCCGTCGCGTAAAGCGCGATCTCCGGGAATCCCATGCACTGCCTCATCATTCAGGCTGATGCAGTTCGAGCCGGGGAAGCCATACACCATCGATGGGGCTGATCGCGCGCCATTCTCTTCAATCACCTTCGCGCCAACGTCATCCAACTCGCGCGTGGTAATCCCCGCGCGCACTTCCTTCTTCATCGCCTCCAGCACAGCGCGGACAACCGCGCCGGCCGCTCGCAAGGACTCCAGTTCTTCTGGACCATTAATAGACATACAGGCTCCACGGAAATCCTACGAGAAAGGGCGACTGCTGGCTAGGCCATCTCGCGCGAGGGCCGCCGCGGGCCGAAAAACAAGAGGAGGATGAACCCCGAGATGTAGAAGTACGCCACTTGGGAGAGGGAAAAACCCATGATGCGAAGGACAAACCCGAAGATCGCAATCGCCTCAGACAGAGCGTAGGTCATGATGTGTCCCGCCCGCCACCGGTTCAGGGTAGCTACATCATTGGGACGCGCAACCAGTGCCGCCGCCGACTGCAAAACCAGAGTGCGCCTAACCACCAGAATCACGCCCACAATTGTGACCGTGGCCAGGGACAGCACATAAAACACGACCGGATCGTTTAGTTTCGGAATCGTTCCCACTCGCTCTCCAACGATCACGTACAAGACAACGCTTACCAGAAGGGCGATCTGTATGGCCCGGATAACTCTGATCGCGGATTCCATATTTCAGAATATTCTGCCTCAATTTGAAACGTGCACTGTCAAAATTCTTGACAGGTGCCGCCCTTGCAAATGGAGACGAATGTCTCTAGTCCCATGTCATTACTCGCTGACCCTAACGCGAAAATCCGCCCTAATCAATGGTGATGTTCGCTCAAACTCGGTCGGACACGAAGAAAGACCTGAAACGAGACCGGATTGCTGCCATAGGACGCGTCCAGCACAGCGGGCTTGGAATAGAACGTCACGTCGGCGCCCAGGCCGAGTTGCCAAGCGCGGGTCTGCACCAGGTCCCGAACTCCGCCAAACGTGTAGGCGCCGATCCTGTACGCAGGGTGAACCGGCGCTTGCGGGAAGAGTTCGTCTTTGTCCACCAGTTCCAGCCGTGTGAATGCGTAATTGCTTCGTTTGAAATTCACAGTCGACTCCGCCAGGTAACTGTTCAGATTCGTCCCGGTCTCCTCCTTATGTTTGCGGCCCCAGATAATCGACGACGCCCAGCTGCCGCCTTTCCATGATCGAATGTATTCGACAGACGCTGTCTGGCGAATCTCGTTCCCGGGTTCGAGCGCCTCCGGATGGATCAGTTTCCCGTAGCTGTATTGCGCAGTCCAGTTGCGCGAGGCCGCCACACTGGCACGCGCCGACCATGAGTCGAGAGGCGCCAATTGAATGCTCCAGCGTTCCTCGTTCGGCTCGCGCCCGTTGAATACCGATCCCTCGATCTTGAAGCGATCGATCACCACCCCCGTGGTCACAACTCCAAAGCTCGTATGCGTCGAGTCTTGTAAATGGTGGCTGAGAGGCGCCATCGGCAACTCTGCCGCTGAGCTGCGATGGATATATGTGACCGGTCCAAGAGCGGGTTCGGCGGAAGGACCTCCATAAAGAAGCCACGAAACATTCTTCGTAACGGGCAAGGTGTAGTACGCAGACAGCTCCGCAAACACGTTGTGGGGATGCTGATGATCGACGAGCGGCTCGCCGTGATACGTCTCTCCGGTCTGGAACAATTCCGGGAAGCCCGGGTGCGGCGATGTGAGCGACTCCGCCGAGAACATCTCTCGGAATAGCAGCGTCCCCTTCCCCACTTTATGCTGCTCCATCAGCATAAACACGTTCACCGACTCGGCCTTGCCGGCGCCTCGCGGGCCGCCCTGCTGGTTGTAATCGAGGAAGACGACGCCGTGGGCTATCAGATCCCATCCGCCACGTTGCGTCATCCACATGTGCGCAGGAGCCGACGCAGGCTCCCAGCCCGTACCGGAACCCGCATGGGATGACGGCATCCAATCCGGCCCAGTCACGGACATCGTCATGCCAGGCATGTCTTGCATCGCACCCTTGTCATGACCCATGTGAGTGTGATCGGCATTGCCCGTATCGGACTCCTGCCCCCGCGCACGCGTCGCGACCAGGCCCGCGATCAAAAAACACAGTACGAAAACTCGCAAGATTTCCTCCGCTTCCAAAAGTACATTCACACCTCGAAGGTGTTCATGACGATGCGAAGCGGAGTTTAGATACGCAGCGGAGAAACTGCTGGAGGATCGCCGGAAGAGATGAATCGCCGAGCGTTTCCGTCTGAACGAAGGACAACGACGGTGTCGGTCGCGAAGTCCGCGACATGAAGCCGACTGCTACAAGCCGGGGCGGTCGTCGAAGATGCCTGCACAATCGCAGAGTCGTGACCGCTCAAGCAGCAGACGAAACTCTGCGGTTGCGAAGGCGTTTTGTGACCGTGCTGGTGACAACCTGCCGGACTCTGCGTAGACGGGGGCGGAAGAAGCTGGGCATGAAGCATCGAGCCGCCCGCGACCACCTGCGCGGCTAGGATCAGCACGAAAACTTTGAATGGCACCTTCATCCGTTCTGAATGGGATGCGCGAATTGCTTCAGAAGTCGCAACGTCCCGGTCAATTTTAGGGGTGATGCATCGGCGTTAAGATCCGGTGATCTTGAGCCGCAAATCTTCCGGCAGCCGTTCCCGAATCTCGGCGGGAAGACGATCATGCACGCGCCGAGCACCGATCCGGGCTACATCCACCACGGTCATCGGAGCCGGGGTCGCCACAGCCACTACGAGCCATAGCAATGCCGAGAGAGCAAAGCCCCCAAGAGCAATCAACTCCAGCAACAGCGCATGCCGCGGACCGAAATGCCGAATCACGCCGAAGGCAAGCAGAAACATCGCCGCCGACACAGAAGCCAGCACAATCAGCGAAACGTCAATGATGCGATGAATTTTCTGCCGGCTGCGGCAGTGTTCGCAGTCCTCAAAATGATGCTCGTAGTCCTCGCGCATCTCCGGCGCTAGGCCGGAAATGTCGTAACGCCAGCCAGCCAGAATCTTGCCAACGAGGGGATCAACACATTGGCTCATACAAAGCGGCTAAAGCCGGATGGGCTCCAATGGTTCGGTCTGCGAAGCCAGCATCACTCGATTACGAAGCAGCGTTTGGCGGGGACCCAGGGCTTTTAATGCCACTCCCCGGGCAATCTCGGGATGGTTGTTATGCTCGGAGATGTGCGCCAACACGACGTAAGCTGCTTCTCCATCATAATCGTTGGTAAAGAATTGCGCGAGTGCGTCGTTGGACAGGTGGCCTACCCGGCTCATAACACGTTGCTTAACCGACCAAGGATAGGGCCCGATCCGAAGCATTTCGAGGTCGTGGTTGGATTCCACCACCAGCACATCGCAACCACGCAGGTGGTCGCGCACGCTGGCTGGAACATACCCTAAATCGGTAGCGAAACCAACCTTCACGCCTTCCGCCCGGAACGTGAACCCAACTGGATCGGCCGCATCATGGGGAATCGTGAAGGGCGTCACTTCGATGTCGCCGACGTGAAATCGCCGTCCGGCAGCAAAAACCTCGAGTTTCTCGATCTGCGGCCGCACACCATTCTCATCGCGCATGGAGCGTGCCCAACATTGATGCGTCGCGCCGGTCATGAAGACTGGGACTTTCAGTTTCTTCGCCAGAGTGAGCAGCCCGGAAATGTGATCGGAGTGTTCGTGAGTGATGAGAACTGCGGAGAGTGATCTGGGTTCTTCGGCGAGCACCTTCATTCGTCGGAAGGTCTCGCGACAGGAGATACCGGCATCGACCAGAATTTTCGTGGTCGAGGTTTGCACAAGTGCGCTGTTGCCACGACTTCCGCTCGCCAGCAACGAGACAGATACACTCATACGTTTGCCAGCATAACCGTTATCTCTGTGGAAGGGTGAGTACTTTTCTGGTTAGCCGGGACCTTCGTGCGCACCGCAAGTCCCCGCAAAGCATCGAGGAGAGCGACCTTTGCTCATTTCGCCGCAAAAATGTTCCCGATGGCGCGACGCATCACGGCGCCTCCATATGCCCCTGCGATACCGGGGAGAAATGCCAGAAGCGATTCGTAGATCTGCGCGCGATACGGCTTTTCAGTGAGCACGACATATCCCAGCAGTTCTGCGATCGGCACGCAGATGCCCACAATGAATACCCACCGCCAGGGCTTCACGGGCCGCCACACTCCGAGAATCATGCACGACACCAAAACCACCAAGGCGGTCAGCAGAAGATCGCCTACTTTGATGTCGATCCACCCCGCGAAACCGCCTGCCACCGCCGCAGCGATGTAAAACCCCACGTCCGCTACGCCCCGCGGCCCCTCATCAGGAAGAACGCGCCCCCAAGCTGTCGTCATTTCCGGTTAGCGCCCCTCAAACTGCTAGGAATACTGATAGAAACCGCGGCCACTTTTTCGGCCGAGCCAGCCTGCATCCACCATCCTGATCAACAGCGGACACGGCCGGTATTTTGGATCGCCCAAACCCGCATGCAGTACACGCATGATGTCGAGACACACATCCAGCCCAATGAAATCCGCGAGCGTCAGCGGGCCCATCGGATGCGCCATCCCCAGTTTGAATACTTCGTCGACCGCTTCCGGCGTCGCGACCCCCTCCATCACCGCGAACATCGCCTCGTTCAGCAACGGCATCAGCACGCGATTCGATACGAAGCCGGGTGCATCGTTCACTTCTACTGGCGTCTTGTCGAGCGCAATCGCCAGATCGCGAACGGTTTCAAAGGTCTGTTGCGAAGTCGCGAGCCCGCGGATCACTTCAACCAACTTCATCACCGGAACCGGGTTGAAGAAATGCATTCCGATGACCTGTGCCGGACGCTTGGTGATGGCGGCCAGCTTTGTGATCGAAATCGAAGACGTGTTCGACGCCAGAATGATCTCCGGCCGTGCAATGCGGTCGAGATCGCGAAAGATATCCGCTTTGATTTCGAATTTCTCCGTGGCTGCTTCCACGATCAGATCACTCTCGGCCAACCTGGCCCGATCGATCACGGGAGTGATTCTCTCAAGCGCGGCTTTCTCCTGCTCCACCGTTATCTTTCCCTTGGATGTCTCGCGCGCCAGGTTCTTCGCGATCGTATCGAGCGCTCGATCGAGAAAGCGCTGCTCGACATCGCACAGGGTCACTGCGTAGCCACTGCGCGCAAACACGTGGGCGATGCCATTGCCCATCGTTCCCGCACCAACGACTCCGACCCGCTTGATCTGCATGAAGGGCAATCCCCGCTACGAAGGCTTGCTCAGGTAGGAGCAAACTCAAAAGTCTAGCAGAACCCAACACGCAAGCTTCTTTCCGACGCGCCCTGCAAAATATCTCCACGCCAGATCGTCGGAAAAGATGTTTGGATAAGAATGGGATAGCGAAGCGGTTTTTCCTTCTCGACCTTTGCGGCGTTTCTTCGCAAACTTTGCGGTTACAAGCTTTCTCTGACTCCCTCCCACTTCCTGCAATGAGAAATTTGCACTGTAAACCCGGCTCTTCCGGAAAAGTTGCGCACCCGCATAAACATTGGCGTTTTCGCCGATTCCTCGCGATCCCTGTGATGTTTTTCAACTGTTGAACAAGGCATCGTCCGCTCAAACGTCCGCATCCCAACTGATCAGATGCCGGTGAGCATTCCCGGGTCGGAGGTCAACCATGCGGCGACAAATAAGAGTGGTGGCTCTGGCAGTTTCCTTTGTCCTGGCGCTCGGAACGGTTGCGGTGGCGCAGGACTACGACGCCTTCGGACGCGGCGCGTCAGCGCAGGCGCGCCAGTACGGGTACGACAGCGGCTTCCGCGATGGCCAGCGCCGCGGCCAGCATGAAGGCCACGAAAATGACCCCTTCGACTATCACACGCCCGACTGGCGTCAGGCCACCCACGGATACAAGAACTGGATGGGTCCGGTCAGCGCGTTCCAGAACGGCTACCAGCAGGGGTATGCCGAAGGTTTCCAAGTTGGATTCAACAATGAGCGACCGGCCTATCGCGGCGACGGCGACCGCGCTGACCACTATCGCGGTCAGCGCTTCTACGACTCCGATAATCGCATCGGCTACAACACCGGCTACCAGGACGGCGCCGAAATCGCCCGCGAAGATATGTACAACAACAAGCGCTTTAATCCCGAACCCCGAGGGCGATTCGACGACCGCGATCACGGCTATCGCCGCGAGTACGGCGACAAGAACTTCTATAAGTCGCAATACACCGAAGGCTACCGCTCGGGGTACCAGGCCACTTACGACCGGAGATACTAAGCCCGGCTGTCAGTCACCAGTCTTCAGTCGTCAGGCCTCAACCTCGTGTCGACGAGCCGACCGGGGGGAGCAGCAAGTAGCGCTGCCGCTTTGCAGAGTGGAGGGACGGGCGTCCTCGCCCGTCGAGCTAAAAAAGCCGCCGGTTCTTTCGGCGGCCCTCATCCTTGAACCCGTCTTAATTTGTAGAGCCGCCGTCCCGGCGGCTGTCCGGCGGGCATCTTGCCCGCCACCTCTGTTCGCACTGTAAACGCAGCTAGCTTGATTTTGCGGCCGTTTGCCCTTCCTTCGCGGCGGCCTGCAAACGATTATTCGCCTTCGCCAGCGCGTTCTGCGCGCGGTCGACATCCACTTCGGGATCGCCACTCGTCAACCGCTTCTCGGCACGTTCTTTCGCCTTGTCGGCCCGCGCGCAGTCGACGTCTTCGCCGCGCTCCGCCGTCTCCGCGAGGATCGTCACCTTATCCGGCAAGACCTCGGCGAACCCCCACGCAACGCATAGGTAGTGGGTCTCGCTGCCATTGCGGTAGCTGATCTGCCCGACCGCGAGTTCGGAAATCAGCGGCGCGTGTCCCGGCAGGATGCCCAGATACCCGTTCTTCCCGGGAATCTGCATCTCTTCCGCAGCGTCCTTCACCACCAGTTTGTCCGGGGTGACGATCTCGAGTTCGAATGTATCCGCCACAAGAGCCTTATCGTACGAGAACGCGTTTAATCTTTGTCATCCTGAGCGAAGCGAAGGACCTGCTTTTGCACTCCTTCAGTCCAACGTTCAGCATAGCGTCGTCCGCAATTGTGTTGACGCCTGACGCCTAACACCCGACACCTGTTCTTACGCTGCCGCCTTCATCTTCTCCGCAGCTTCGATCACTTCGTCGATCGTGCCCTTCATATAGAAAGCTTGCTCTGGGATATCGTCGTACTTGCCGGAAACAATGTCGCTGAATCCCTTCACCGTGTCCGCGACCTTCACATAGCGTCCCGGCGATCCCGTGAACTGCTCGGCTACGTGGAACGGCTGCGACAGGAAGCGCTGGATCTTGCGAGCCCGCGCCACGGTCACCTTCTGGTCTTCGCTCAATTCGTCGATGCCAAGAATTGCGATGATGTCCTGCAGATCTTTGTAGGTCTGCAGCGTTTTCTTCACCGCCTGTGCCACGTCGTAGTGCTCTTGCCCTACGATGCGCGGATCGAGAATGCGCGACGTCGAAGCCAGCGGATCGACTGCCGGATAGATTCCAATCTCTGTTAAAGCACGGGAAAGCACGGTGGTCGCGTCCAGGTGCGCAAACGTCGTCGCCGGAGCCGGATCGGTCAGGTCGTCTGCGGGCACGTAAATCGCCTGCACCGAGGTAACTGATCCTTTCTTCGTCGACGTGATGCGCTCCTGCAGTTCGCCCATCTCCGTCGCCAGGTTCGGCTGGTAGCCCACGGCGCTTGGCATGCGGCCCAGCAGGGCCGACACTTCCGATCCCGCCTGCGTAAAACGGAAGATGTTGTCGATGAACAGCAGCGTGTCGGCGCCTTCCTCGTCACGGAAGTATTCGGCCACCGTCAATCCGGTCAACGCCACTCGCAGACGCGCCCCGGGCGGCTCCGTCATCTGCCCGTAAATCAGCGCTGCTTTCGACTTCGATGGAACCCCCGGCGTGATCACGCCCGACTCGCTCATTTCGAGCCACAGGTCATTCCCCTCGCGCGTGCGCTCGCCCACGCCGGCAAACACGGAGAACCCGCCATGTTGCTTGGCGACGTTGTTGATGAGTTCCTGGATGAAGACCGTCTTCCCGACACCAGCGCCGCCGAACAATCCGATCTTGCCGCCCTTCAGGAACGGCTGAATCAGATCGACGACCTTCACGCCCGTCTCGAACATCTCGGCTGTGGTGGCCTGCTCATCGAAAGCAGGCGCGGGCCGGTGGATCGGAAGGCGTTCCTTGTACTCGATCGGACCTAGCTGATCGACCGGTTCCCCGATCACGTTCATCACCCGGCCCAGCGTCCCGTGCCCCACGGGCACCGAGATCGGCCCGCCGAGGTCGATCGTCTTCATGCCACGGACCATCCCGTCGGTCGCTTCCATAGCAATACAGCGCGCCCGGCCTTCGCCCAAGTGCTGCTGCACTTCCAGGACGACGTTGATGGGCTGCGGCACGTTGAAGCCGTCGCTGACCACCCGAAGAGCCTGATAAATCGGAGGAAGTCCGGCTTCGGTGAATTGCACGTCCACCGCCGGCCCTGCAATCTGAATTACGTGTCCAATGTTTTCTGCCATAAATCAGCTCTTGGCTACTAGCTCCTACCTTTTACTTGCAGTTAGCATTCAGCACTCAGTCATTAGCATTCAGCCCTTACATCCACTGCTGACGTCGAACTGGCTGAATGCTGACTGCTAAGTGCTGAGTGCTCATTGTGCCGCTGCTCCGCTCACGATCTCGATAATCTCTTTCGTGATCTTCGCCTGCCGCGCCCGGTTCATCGCCAGCGTCAGCGAATCGATCATGTCGGTTGCGTTGTTCGTCGCTGATTCCATCGCGGTCATGCGCGCCGCGTGTTCCGCGGCCACTGACTCCAGCAACGCATGGAAGATCTGGATGCCGACATACTTCGGCAGCAGATCGTTGAACAACTCTGCGGGCGGTTGCTCGTAAATGTAATCAACTGGCGCCGTCGCGAATTTCGCTGCCGCCGCATCAATCTCGCGCCCTTCGCTCGAACGCATCCCGATGCCCGCGGAAATAGCCGCCTTTTGTGCTTCTTCCTTTTCTTTTTGCGTCAGTTCGCGCGCGACTTGCTGCTGCGCAACTCCAATCTCGACGATCGGCAGCACCCGCTCAACCACCAGCCGCTGCTGAATGACCGACTTGAATTCGTTGTAGATCAGGTAGACGGCATCGATTTCGCTGTCGGCGTAGCGCTCGATCACACGCTCTGCCACCTCCGCCGCCAGCGCGTGATCCACCTTGTTAAGCACTCCTACCCGTTCGCCGATGATCGTGACGCGCGCCGCTTCTGTCGATTCCGCACTCCGCGGCTCGGCCGTCGGAAAACGCCGCCGCAGGAAGTCGCGGCCTTTTCGGCCGATGGTTTCTATCTCAATGTTCTTGCCCGCTGTCTCGCTGAGGAACTGCATCGTCGACTTGAGGATGTTGGTGTTGAACGCTCCGGCCAGCCCCTTGTCGCCGGTCACGACGATCACCAGGATATTCCGCTCCGGGCGCTGCGCCAGCAGCGGATGACGTGGCTCACCGGTTTCGGGATCGTAGATTTCCGCCCGCGAAACCAGCGACTTCAGCACGTTGGTCAGCATCTGCGCATACGGACGCGCTGCCAAAGCACGTTCTTGCGCACGGCGCAGCTTCGCCGCCGAGACCATCTTCATGGCCTTGGTGATCTGCCGCGTGTTGATCACGCTGCGAATGCGCCGTTTGATGTCGAGAACGTTTGCCATTTGCAAACCAGCAACTAGGTCTTAGCCGTTAGCCTTTAGCGGACCAACCTTTGCAACCACAATCATCCTGAGCGAAATGAGGCAACTCGGTACTCAGGGACCCTACTTCTTCCTCGTCGCCAGGAACTGCTCTTTGCACTCCTTGATCACCTTGGTCATCTCGGCCTTCAGCCCATCGTCCAGAACTTTCTTCTCCATGATCTTCTGCAGCAGGCCGGGATTGGTCGTATCCACGTACTCGTAAAGTTCCTTCTCGAACGGACGCACCTGGTCGACCGGCATGTCATCGAAGAAGCCGCCCGTTCCGGCGAAGATGATCAGAATCTGCTTTGAGAACGGCAGAGGCGAGAACTGCCCCTGCTTCAGGAGTTCGACCAGACGGCTTCCCCGATTCAACTGGTTCTGCGTAGCCTTATCGAGGTCGCTGCCGAACTGCGCGAAGGCCGCCAGTTCGCGGTACTGCGCGAGCTCCAGTTTGAGCGACCCAGCCACCTGCCGCATTGCTTTGATCTGCGCGCTGCCTCCCACGCGGCTCACCGAGATGCCGACGTTCACCGCAGGCCGCACGCCGGAGTTGAACAGATCGGTTTCCAGGAAGATCTGGCCGTCGGTAATCGAAATGACGTTGGTTGGAATGTACGCGGAAACGTCGCCCGCCTGCGTCTCGATGACTGGCAGCGCCGTCAGCGATCCGCCGCCCATCTTGTCGCTTAGCTTGGCGGCGCGCTCCAGCAAGCGTGAGTGCAAATAGAAGACGTCTCCGGGATACGCCTCGCGTCCCGGCGGACGCCGCAGCAGCAACGAAATCTCGCGATACGACGCCGCGTGCTTGGAGAGATCGTCGTAGATCACAAGCGCATGTCGCTTGGTATCCCGGAAATACTCACCCATTGCGCACGCAGCGTAGGGCGAGATGTACTGCATAGGCGCCGGCTCCGATGCCGAAGCTGCTACGACAATCGTGTACTCCATCGCGCCGGCGTCTTCGAGAAGCTTGACCACCTGCGCGATCGACGACCGCTTCTGCCCGATCGCGTTATAGATGCAGATCAGGTCGTTGCCCTTGCTGTTGATGATGGTGTCGAGCGCGATCGCCGTCTTGCCCGTTTGGCGGTCGCCGATGATCAACTCGCGCTGGCCTCGGCCGATGGGGATCATCGAGTCGATCGCCTTCAGCCCGGTCGCCATCGGCTCGCGGACCGGCTGGCGCTCGATGACGCCCGGAGCAATGCGCTCAAGAGCAATAAATTCTTTGGTCGCAATCGGCCCCTTGTCGTCAATCGGCTGGCCGAGTGAATTCACCACGCGCCCTACCATTGCCTCGCCCACTGGCACGCTCATGATGCGGCCAGTCCGCTTGACCTCGTCGCCCTCGCGGATCTCGGTGTAGTCGCCGAGGAGCACGACGCCCACCTGGTCTTCTTCCAGGTTCATGGCGAGCCCGGCCACTCCATGCGGGAACTGCAGCAGTTCCCCGGCCATCACCTTGTCGAGTCCATACACGCGCGCGATGCCGTCACCGAGCGTGATGACCGTGCCAACCTCGTCCACGGCGATCTTGGTTTCGTAGTTCTCGATCTGCTCGCGGATCAGCTGCGATATCTCGTCTGCCTTGATCTGTGCCATAGAATTCAGCTCTTAGCCATTAGCTTCTAGCTGCTAGCTTCCGGCCGTCAGCCTTCCTGTTCCTGGTTTGCGAACCCTTAACCGCTTGTCCTTCTTTTGTTGCACGCTCGACGCTCCGGCGTACGTAGGGGCCCACTTCTTCGAGATGCAAGCCGTTGACTAAAAGCGAGCCGCTAAGAGCCACCAGCGATCTGCTCCCGGATTCTCTGCAATTGCCCGACCACGGAACCGTCGTAGATGGTGCTGCCGACCCGCACGATCGCGCCCCCCAGGATCGCGCTGTCGCGCGAATATTTCGCCCGAACTTTTTTCCCGGTCAGCTTCTCCACCTGCCCTTCGAGCGCGCGCCTTTCCGCGTCGCTCAGATCGCGGGCACTGGTGATCTGCGCCTCCGCGAACCCTAGACGCGCATCCAGTTCATGCCCAAGTTGCTCGACGATCGCATCGAAGAAATGCATACGGCGGTGGTCAATCAGAACCGCTACAAAATTTCGCACGGACTTCGAAAACCCCTCGCGCCGCGAAATCGCGTCCAGCACGCCGCGCTTCTGTTCCGCGGTAATCGCCGGGTTCTCCCAGACTCGCCGCAAATCCGGATTCGCCCGTAGCAATGCACTCAGCGCGTGCAGCTCTTGCAGCGTTTTCGCCGCGTCCTGCCGTGTTTCAAACACGACGTCCGCCAGCGCGCGCGCATAGACTCGGGTCACCGACGCCACTAGTGTTTACTCTTTCCAGCGCTTTCCGCGCTCGCAAGCCGATCGGAGAAATTTCGTACCAGCGACGAATCGGTCGCGGGGTCCACATGAATCTGCTTCTTCGCAAGCGAAATCGCCAGATCCGCGGCATAGCTGGTCAGATCGCGGCGCGCGGCTTTCGCGGCCGCGGTGATCTCCTGCTCCGCAGATTCCACAATTTTTCGCCCATCTTCCTCAGCCGCTGCCTTAATTCGCGCCTCTTCCGCCGCCAGGTCGGCCTCGCCCGAAGCCTTCATCGCTGAGATTTCATCTCCAAGTTTCGCCAACCGCGCCTCGACAGCGGCCAACCGGCGATTCGCATCTTCGCTCGCCCGGCGCGCTTCTTCCATCGCCTGCTGGATCGCGGCCGTACGCGCTCGAAAAGCACCCGGCAAGTATTTTCGCGCGGCCCAGAACAACACTGCGGCAATCACGATGAAGTTCAGCAAGACGGCCAGCCAGTAGGCATGGCGCAGGTCCAACCCCGTGATGCGCGCAAGAAAGACGACCGAAGGAGAACTTTTGAACGCCGCCGTGTCATCCTCTTCTCCGGCAGCCTCGCGCGTCTCCCGGGCCAACTGCTGTCCGAATCCAGGATTTTTCGGTTTCTTGAGTTCTTGCTTGGAAGGCTCCTGCGCGGCCGGAGCGGCCTGGGATGGTGAGGAATGAGCGGGTTGCGCGGAGGATTGGGCCGCGTCTTGCGACCGCGAAAAGGCCGTCAGAAGACCGAGCGTGAAAGCAACTGCCGCAACACCCCGCACTACACCCAAGCAGCCTTTCTTCTTCATTGCTCCCCGTCTGCTCATTGCGCCCCGCCTACCGGACTCCCGGCCGTGACCGGTCGCAACACCGTGCGCACGATCTCCGTTGCCAGCCGGGTCGATTCGCTTTGCAGCCCTTCCTGCGCCGCGATCTTCTCGCGCTCAATCCCTTCCCGGGCCTGCTTCACCTGCTCCTGAGCCTTCGTCCGCGCAGCCGCCACCGCATGCGACCGCGCCTGCAGGGCAGCCTGCCGCCGCACTTCCTGGCTTTTGAACAACGCGACCCGCGCCTCGCGCAGCCGCTGCTCATATTGCGCGGTACTGGCCTCGGCCGCCGCAACATCCGCCCGCGCTTTTTCGATGGCTCCCTCGGTCTTAGCCCGCCTTTCGGCAAGCACTCGCGACAGCGGCTTGTGGACCACCACGGAATAGATCGCGTACAGCAGGACCAGCATGATGATGGTCGGTATGGACCCGAGCAGTAATTCGCCTAGTTGCCGAAGTGTCTCGTCCATGGCTTAGCTGATAGAACCGGAAGAATGAGGGCTACGAAACTTCTAAACGTAACATCCTAGGGGGCTTGTGTCAACGAAAGGTCGTAATGCGATGGGCTCGAAACGGGCCCTAGGGCGTGAAATTTTTTCCGTTTGTCAAGGACTCCTTTGGGGCTAGGTGCAACTAATTCTTGACATCTTCCCACAGGGGATTAACATGAATACATCACCTCCGATCCAATTCAGGATCGAATGGGCCGGCAGCCAAGAAAAGTCACCGCTTTTTGGCTATCGGCCCATTTAAATTTTGCTACAGCCTTTAGCCGTTAGCTCAGAACAGGACACCCTCCAGGCTTGAACCAATTCCGGACAGAACGCTAAGAGCTGCCTTTCACCACAAATTCCTTCACCTTTCGCACCACCGACGCCGGCGCCTCGGCCACCATCTCCACCACCCCGTCGCGATACTCGCGAGAGTAAATTCGCGATCGCGCAGCAAGCATCGCCAAAACTTTTCCTTCCTTCTGCGGGATGCTCAACCGCACCCGGCTAACCGGATCCTCCTCCAGAATCTGGTCGATCCGCTCCAGCAAGGTCGCGATCCCCACTCCTTTCGCCGCCGACACGTGGACCGTCTGCGCGTCGTCCCGCAGCGCCTCGCGTTGCTTCGGCTCGAGTAAATCGATCTTGTTCATCACGTGCAGCCGCGGCTTCTTCTCGGCCTCAAGCTCCTTCAGCACAAGCTCAACCTGCGCATCCTGCTCCGCTGTCAACGGGCTCCCCGCATCCGACACATGCAGAATCAGCGCCGCCTTCTGCACTTCCTCGAGCGTGGCCCGGAATGCCGAGACCAGCGTATGCGGCAGGTTCCGGATAAAACCAACCGTATCGGAGAGCAGCACCTTCCGCCGCGATGGCAACTCCGCCCCGCGAATCGTCGGATCGAGCGTGGCGAACATCTTCGACGACGCCAGCACCTCGGCGTTCGTGAGCGCATTAAACAGGGTCGACTTCCCCGCGTTCGTGTAACCCACCAACGCGACCGTTGCCACCGGCGCCGACTCGCGCCGCTGCCTTTGCTGCGCACGGATGCGCCGCACGTTTTCGATCTGCTCTTTCACGTGCCGGATGCGCCTGTATATCTTGCGCCGATCCGTCTCCAGCTGCGTTTCGCCGGGACCTCTCGTTCCGATGCCGCCGCCCAACTGAGACATCTCCACGCCGCGCCCGGCAAGCCGCGGCAGCATATACTCCAGCTGCGCCAACTCCACCTGCAATTGGCCCTCTCGGGTCTTGGCGTGTCGCGCAAAAATGTCGAGGATCAGTTGCGTGCGGTCGATCACCCGCTTGTGGAGAATGCGTTCGATATTGCGCTGCTGGGACGGAGAAAGATCGTGGTCAAACAGAATCAAATCCGCATCGACGGACGCCACGGTGCCGGAGATTTCCTCAAGCTTTCCGCCGCCAATCAGCGTCGCCGGATCTGGCCGGTCCCGCCGTTGCAGGACCTCGCCCACCACAGTCGCGCCCGCGCTGGTCGCCAGCGTGCGAAGTTCGTCGAGTGATTCCTCCGCGCTGAACTCGGGCATCGAAGGCGGTTTGGCGCCCGCAGCCACACTGGTGGCTGCGTCGCGCGCAGCCTTCGCGCCCGACGTCAAAGAGCGCTTGCCGGCGTTGCGCGCACGAAAACGATAATCGAGACCCACGAGGAACGCGCGCTCCCCGGAATCTCGATGATCACGATCCTTATTTGTAGGCCCGTCTTTCAGTGCGCGCCGCACCGCGTCGTCCTTGCGGGACCTTGTGGAATCTGCGCTGCGCAACTGGATCGCGCCTTAGCCTTCTGTGCCCGATGCGGTCGCCGGAGCCGGAACCACCGTGGGCGTGGCAGCCGCCGGCTTGCTCTCGCTGTGCGATGCGAAAGTATGCGGCACTCGACCCATGACCACAGTCGAAATCGCATGCTTGAAGATCAACTGTTCCTGATTGTTGGTCTCCAGCACCACCGAATACTTGTCAAAGGAACGAATTCGGCCCGTCAGCTTAACTCCACTCAGCAGGTAAATCGTGATGTTGAGCTTTTCCTTGCGGGCCGTGTTGAGGAAGGAATCCTGGATGTTTTGCGCCGGCTTGTTTTCCATCTGCCGATCTCCTTGCACGTTGGACGTTCATTTGTGATCAGCTGTTCCTCGCAGCCTGTGGCGCAGGCGACTGGAAGGCCCAGGGGTCAACCCTTCGCGGCCCGGTTTGTTGTTTATCGGGAACCGAGCCACTTTAGCAATCCTCCGTACAATACGGCGTCGTGCCGGACTTTTCAACCCGAACTGTACAGAATTTCTCACGATTCCGGAAACCTGTTCCCTCTGATAGCGCGCCGGATCAGCCTTTCTGCAAGCCTTGTGTATCGACCATTTCGATTCAGGTCTCAAAGACCGGGAACCCGCCTCGCCAGCGGCAGTAACTCGGAGCACAGGTTACCTGCTTCCCGCTTGTGAACCGAAACTCCCATCAAGTTGTACAATTTCGCCCTACTCAATCGGAGGACATTGCATGCTCCACCTCGCGGCCTCGTCGTTCAGTCCCAACATTCACGTGCCCGGTGATTTCAACACCAACTTCCTCATGATCGCCCGCTGGATTCACTTCCTCGCTGGCATCACCTGGATCGGCCTTCTCTATTTCTTTAATCTCGTGAATGTTCCCTTCCAGAAAGAACTCGACGCCGCGACCAAGGGCAAGGTCATTCCCGCGCTGATGCCGCGAGCCCTGTGGTGGTTTCGCATGGCCGCAGTCCTCACGGTGCTCGCAGGGCTCGCCTATTTCGGCAACATTGTTGGTGCCGACGCCAACAATGCCGGCGCCTCTGCCGGGCCGGTGTTCGGAAGCTTTTTCCTGATCTGGACAGTGGTTTGGGGAATCCTTTACGCGGTTCTCATTCCCGGTAAAGGAGCGCTCGACAAAGGCCCCGTGATTGGCGTGATCTATGCCGTCGTCGTGACGGCGGCAGCCTGGCTTTTCCTGAGCCTCAACGACCACGGCTGGGAGAGCAATCGACTGCTCTCGATCGGCATTGGCGGAGGCATCGGCTGGGTGATGATGCTGAACGTCTGGGGCGTCATATGGCGCATTCAGAAACGCCTCATCGCCTGGACCAAGGACAACGCACAGAACGGCACCCCCATCCCCGAACAGGCGAAGCGCATGGCCCGGATGGCCTTCCTGACGTCGCGAGCAAACGCCTATCTGAGCATCCCGCTGCTGTTCTTCATGGGCGCGGCCAGCCACTACCCGATGTTTGGGAAGTAGAGGTGCCTCTCGCTTCCTAAAACAAAATCGCCTGCGGATCCCTCCGCAGGCGGCAGAAAACAATTCCAGAGGCTCAGAAGCTCACCCTCAGCGCCACCTGAACCTGGCGCGCTGAGGTGGTTCCGTCGGGCTGCGTGTAGGTGTTCGAGATCACACCAAACGATGAATTGTCGATCAGGTTTCCAAGGGCGCCTCCATCCGTCCCTGGATTCAAGAAGTGCGGATGGTTAAGGATGTTGTAGCCTTCAAACCGCAACTCAGCCTTCACGCGTTCGGTAATGCTGATTCTCTTAGACACTGCCATGTCCCAGTCCCAGAACCCGGGACCGTAGAAAGCGTTGCGAGCGTTGTTGGAAGGTGACCCCCAGGGCGGATTCGTAAATGCACACTGGTTTGTGATGTAGATGAAGCCCGCACCCGGTGTGGCCGCGCAACCTGAAGCCGTCGGCGGTCCGAATGGATTCCCCACCTGATAACCCCAGGCATTGATTCCCGTGCGCTGAGTATCGGCCGTTCCACGAATGTTGAACGGATGACCTGTCTGCGCCGTGAAGATACCGGAGAATTCCAATCCCTCAAAAAGCCGTCCAACGACTCCGTTGTTCAGATAGCCTTTGCCCTTGCCGATTGGAACTTCCCAGATGTAATTGATCACGCCGACGTGGCGAGTGTCGTTGTCAGAATTCCCATAGCTTTGTGCCAAGTTGCGTGAGTTTCTTGGGAACGTCCGCGATCCAACCGCCGGAGTCAACGGGTCTACAGAATTGTCCAATGCATGCGACCAGGTGTAAGAGGCCTGCAATTGCAATCCGTGGCTCATGCGATGCGTGAACTTACTCTGCATGCCGTGGTAGATCGAGTTGAACTCATTGATCTGGTAGTCCGGCTGGTATAGGGCATTGTTGTTAACTGCATTGAAAGGCAGGTCGTTGAAGCCTTGGCTCGGCGTGGCCCCAAGGTACAGGCTGGTGCTGCTTACGGTCGTTGGATCACAATTAAATGGATTCGGCACGCTGCAGTACGCCACCAACTGCGCCACCAGATTCGGATCCGGTGGATTCCCGTCTCTCTGTCCGTACACATGCACACCCATGGCCCCAACGTAAGCAAGGTCAATAACGTTTTCGCCTGGCAACTCGCGTTGAATATTGAAATTCCAGCTATTGCTGGCCGCGTTCGGGAAGTGCGGGTTGAAGATAACAAGATTGCCCGTGCCCGATCCGTCGGCTATCGAAGCGGAAAATGGTTGCGTCGGGATCTGCGCCGGGAAGCCTCCCGACCCAAAGGCGTCATTGATTGTCTCGATCGGGAAGTTGGTGTATTGCGCCTGGAACGGTGGGTCGGCGCGTACGTTCCCGAAGGCGTTTCCGAAAGTGCGGTCGTGGAAAATCCCAAAGCCTGCGCGGATCGCTGTCTTGCCGTTGTTCCATGGATCCCAGGTAAATCCCAACCGAGGCTCGATGTCCTTGTGATCCGGGTTATAGAGTTGGTGCCCCGTGCCCGGGCCGACCAGAGAGAACGTCACTGGAGCGCCGAACGCATAGGAACCCGGGTCTTGCAACAGGTTCGAGAGGTTGCCGCCGGTTTCGTACGGTACGCTGTTCAATTGGTAGCGCAATCCGAAATTTAGCGTGAGATTTCGGCGGATCTTCCAGCTGTCCTGCGCGTACCAGTCGAATTCGTGCTGCCTGAAGTTCTTGTTATCCGTCGGCTGCCGTACCTGTGCACGGTTAAAGAACTGCGACTCGCTGTCCTCGATCACAAGGCCATACAGTGCATCGGCCGCATCGATGAGGGTCGGACTATTGTCGTTCGCGGGCTCGTTGGCCACGATGCCGGGATCATAGCCAAAGGTCAGCATCGGCGCCATTGCGAGCTGACGACGCGATGTGAAGTTATCGAAACCACTCTCCCCAACATCGCGAAAATCGAAGCCAAATTTCAGCGTATGGTCGTGATGAACCCAGCTGAGACTGTCCGAATAGCTGATGGTCCCGGTTTTTCGCGCTTGCGAATTCGATCCTCCCAGGGTGCTTGCAAAATTCGTAAACGGATCCAGCGTGTAGTCCCAGCCGTTTCCGAACTGGTCCACGCCTCCCGGCCCGTCCAGGAAACTGATCGTGTTCTGCCCCAGGTAGAATGTGGCGTAAATGTGATTCCAACCGAATTGGAAGTTGTTGATCAGCGTGTTGCTGAGGGTGGAAGTCAATTGGGCTGCCAACCCTTCGCTGATAGCCTTTTCGTTGTAGGCTCCGATGTTACCTGGCAGAAAATCTACGTGAGCCGGATTGGGATCAAAGAAATGGTTGTACCCGTAACGAAGACTCAGTGATTCTCGATCGTTGAAGTGGTGATCGATCTTAATCGTCGGGTTGTATGTGTCGGTGGCTGAGGTCGAGGGGAAGAAAATGCTTCCCGAGATCCCGTTCGCCGACGTCGTCGCGGTCGGGTACAGGGCAAAGACCTTGGCCATGGTCGGATCCAAGGGAATACCGGCAGCGTTGTTCGCGCCGGTTGGCGTCAGATCAATCGGCACCGTTTGCTGCGTGCCGTTGGCAGTGCATTGGCATGTCTGCGTATAGGTGTAGTTGAATTTGCCGGTCAGAAACGCTGCCGTAGGCACCGACGAGTTGTTCGTGAGCGTGGTGCGGAACCGGTCTCGTTCGTCGTTGAAGAAGAAGAATGTCTTGTTCTTGATAATCGGACCGCCGAACGAATACCCAAACTGATGCCGGATATATGGATTCATTGGGCCGGCATTGGGGCCGACGTCCGAGTTAAACCAGTCGCGCGCGCCACCGAAACCGTTCCAGCGGCCGAAGTAATACGCTCCTCCATGAAACTGATTCGTTCCGCTCTTGGTCACCACGTCGATGATGGCACCCGTGTTGCGGCCATATTCCGGGTTGAACGTGTCGGTAATCACGCGGAATTCCTGCGTCGAATCCGGATTCGCATTTAACACACCGCCCTGCCCCCCTGGAACCGACGTGTCGTTATTGTCCACGCCGTCGAGCAGAAAGTTGTTGTTGCGATCCCGGGCGCCGTTCACGGAGAATCCGCCGCTGGCACTGTCTGTCTGCGAGGTCCCCGGCGAGAGCAGCACCAATTGGTACGGATTCCTCGTTATCAGAGGCAAACTTTCCATCTGCCGTTGATCGACCAGGTTGCTGAGTTGCGACGTCTCCAGATCTACAGGAGGTACGTCGCTCGCCTTCACCAAGACCTCCTCCGTCACCGTTCCAGGCTCCAGAGCAGCGTCGACACCGAGTGCTTGCGCAACCGTCAACTCCACATCATCCAGCTTGTAGGTCTTGAACCCGGATTTCGTCACCGAAATCGCATAGTGCCCCACGGGCATGTTCTGCATGCTGTAGACGCCGGTCGAGCCACTCGTCGCGGTTCGAATGGTCGCGGTCTCGAGATTCTTCGCCATCACGTCCGCGCCCTCGACCACCGCGCCCGATTTGTCGGTCACCGTTCCCTGGATTGAACCGGTCTGCGCCAGCGCCACGGCGCCCATCAATGTCACTACGAAAGACAGCAGGAAAGTGATTCTGAGCTTCTGCATTATTCCTCCACGGAAGACGTGCCCGAGGCAGCGACACGAAGGCCGCTGCGGACCAGCATACGAACGAAACAAAAACAGGTGGAGTCACTACTGGTGCAACTGTGCTACCAAAACAGGGCACCGTTATGCGCACGATGTTTCAACGATGGGAGAAGCCGTCCCGACAGAAATCCAGATTTGCGAAGAAATGCAACAGGTAGCTATGAAATACCGGATGCGGGACTTTGGACTGCAAGTATTTAAAGATTGTTTTAGTTACGAGGTTCGGGAAGACGGCGCGTCTCCACTCGGTGCCAGTTCAACCACCTATCAGAGGGCGGTCGATCTCGATTCGCCGACGGTAGTTGAAATGACGTTACGCTTTCTCAATCGCGAAGCACTTCGCGGTTCCAACGGCGACTGGCTCAAATTGAGCCACTTTTGAGACTCGCGTCTCAAAAAGAAAAAGGGGAAACAGCCATTGACTAGGCGCCCGCCAAAAAATCAGGAGGCCGTTTCCGGCCTCCTGGATAACTGTGAGACTAACGGAATCGATCCTAGAACGTGAATTTGGCAAGCAGCGCGATCGAGCGTGCGTTGCTGGCAAACACGTCCTGCGGATGGTTAAACGCCGCCCTGCCCGGATTGACGTAGTTCTTGTATGTCGTCCCCACCGAGCTGAAGCTATTTACATCGTTTACACCCAGACCATAGCCGGGGTTGCTGCCTGGAATAAGTTGCGGATGGTTCACGATGTTCGCAAACTGGGCGCCAAATCGGAACACCATTCTCTCCCCAAATTTCAGGTTCTTGTAAACGGCCAGGTCGAAATTGTTGGTCCCTGGTGTCTGCAGCGTATTGCGGCCTAGAGTGGTGAAAGCTCCCGAGCCAGTTCGAATGTACTGGGCGTTGGGGTTGTTGACGACGTACGCGACAGTACTCCCAGCATTTGGTCCAGCGGTTGCCTTAAGCGCTGTCACGTCGGTACCTGTTCCCTTGACACCAGCAGGGTTAAGCATTCCTCGGTCGCCGGCGGAGTCGACGTTTAAGTTAGAATCCCGTCCAGACTGGACGGTGACCCACTCCCCAGTTTCATAGGTATAGACCGGGCTGAACTGCCAGTTCCCCAGCATGTTCTTAGTCAGCCAGCTCCCTTCTTTGAAGTAAGGCATATCGTAGACCATAGCCAACGTGAACCGTTGCGCTCGATCCAATGCCGAATTTGCCTTGTCTGACTTTCCGAAGCTGAAGAAATCCTGTGGACGGCGGGGGGTCAGGTCGGTTGAGTGAAAGTCAGCGGTGCTGTTGTCGATGTTGTGGCTCCAGGTGTATGCGGCTTGGAACGTCAGGCCATTGTTAAACCTTCGGGTCAATCCGCTCTGAAGTGCATGATAAATCGACCAGCCAGCCGGGATGAACGCCGTGATGAAAGGCGTGCATGGGGCGGGGCAGCCAAATCCCGCATTAGCGAAGGCAGGGTCCCAGATGTCGTTATTACCTACGATGGGGAAGCCCGCCGCGTCAGTGTTCAGCGCCAGCGGAAGTGCGTTCAATGTGGCTTGATCTGGTGCCTGCATGTACGTTGGCAAGAAATTCGTCGGCGTAACCGAAGCGTGAATTGTAGGGATGTCCTGGAAGCTCAGTTGCCGCCCGCGCGTCCCAACGTAGTTGACCTCAGCAGTGTAGTTCTTGCCAAATGAATGTTGAACGCCTAGGTTCCAGTTGATCGAATAGGGATCCTTGACATTCGGCGGTATCCAATTCGCGGTGAGCGAACGGGCGGTAGCTTGATCGAGGGTGGTGATACCGCTGCCGCCCCCACCGCTGAGACCGCCCTTAGCAAGAAAGGCAGGAGAAAGTGGAACGACATTCTCTGTGGAACCCACTTGCGGCGGCACCGCGAGGATACCAATGTTGTCATAGAGGGTATCCCAAGCCAACCCGAAACCACCACGAATGGATGTATTGCCGCTGGTTCCGGGTGAGAAGGCGAAGCCGATACGCGGTGCCCAGTTGTTCTTGGGAGCTTGAGGCGCGCCAAAGACCAGGGGCTGGTTGCCTGCCTGGGGGACCCGAATGCTGGGCGTGTTCGAAATTGCATTCAGGGTTTGACGGTTTTCGCTTGTCGGGGTCGTAGTGTATTCGTATCGGACTCCGAGGTTGACGCTAAGGTGCTGATTCATGCGCCAAGTATCGTTGACATAAAAGTAGATCGCCTTCTGGTTGCCATAGTATGTGATCGACCCGGTACTGCGCTGACCGAAATTGTCTGGCCCAAAATCCTCCATGTAGACCTGAGTTGAGTTGTATTCATAGTCGCCGCGCGCACGCTGCGTGAAGCCCTGCGGCGAGATATACCAACGGTATTCCGCGCCGAATTTCAAATTATGCTTTCCTCTCACCATGCTCACGTTGTCCACAAACTGATAAAAGTTCTGGATTGTGAACTGCGGAGCATTTCCATCCGGCCCAATGTTTAACCCGGCCGAGCCCAGGTCGAAGAGCAGGATGTTGGGAAATGCATTCAGGCCGGGAAATTTGAAGTTGCCCGCGCTCGTATTGTTCTTAAACCGATTGAAGCCGGCTCGAAATTCATTGCTCACCGTTGGTGAGAACGTGTGGTATTCACTCAGGTTGGCCAATTCGAAGGTGTTCGCGTTGGGGGTAAAGAACGTACCGAGTTGAGCAGCATTGTCGAGCAGATTTTCCTTGTTGTAGATAAATCGGCCGCGCAACTGATCATTGTCTGAGATGTTGTAGTCCACGCTCTGGACGTAGTTTGTCCAACTCTGCCACGCTGCAGGAACGATGGGCACGTTACCGACCTCAACATTTCCCGCGGTGCACGAACCGTTAGCGGGAGCGCTGAAATTAGTGGGCACACCAGTACTCGCTGAGTTGTAAGCGATACATCCGGTTCCCTTGGGTGCAACGGGCGCGAATTGTTTGAAAACCCCCAGATTGTTTGCGTTGACATTTGGATCGGTGGCAATTGCCGCCAAGCCTGCCGCAGTTGGCGTCTGTACAGAGCCGCCACCGACGGAGATGAATCCCACTGGGTTACGTTCAAAATCGGTAAAGAAGAACAGCTTGTTCTTGACGATCGGTCCACCCAACGTCGCACCGAAACGGTTGTTGTCCAGCCGGGGATTCGATTTGAGCCCTTGCTGCACCCAAGTCTCATCCACAGCATTCAGATTCTTGTTCCTAAAATACTCGTAGATCGACCCGTGAAAACTGTTCGTTCCGCTCTTAACGGTTGTGCTGAACTGACCACCGGACGAGTGACCGAATTCGGAATTGAACTGGTTGGATAGAAGCGTGAAGTTCTCGACCGCTTCGGGCGGAACGGTGATCAATGATCCCGTCACCGTCTTGTTGTTGTTATCGACACCCTCCACTTCAAAATTGTTATCCCGAGGACGCTGCCCTCCGACCGATGGACCGACGCCGAGCCCCATTGCGCTTGCGTTCGTCACTCCTGGCGTTAACAAAGAGAGGTTTAGAACGCCGGCCCCAGCGCCACCCGCCGAGGTGAGACCTAGATCCGTCGAGAGACGATCATTAAAAGTGTTCTGCAACTGCGCGGTAGTCGTATCGACCGGCGGCGCCTCGCCACTCACCTCAACCGTAGTCGAGCTTGTCCCAACCTCGAGTTTGATGTTTACGTTATTCGATTTGTTGAGTTCAACCGGGACGCTCTCGATTGTTGTGGTTTTGAAGCCGGAATTCGTTGCGGATATCTTGTACGTTCCAACCGGCAAATTCGTAAACAAGTAGCCGCCTGTTCCAGAAGTAACGGTGCTCTCTTTCTGGCCAGTACCCCCATTTGTTGCGGTCACAGTTGCGCCGTTGACAGCGGCACCTGACGGGTCGGTCACCGTTCCTGTTAAATTTCCGCTGATGGCTTGTCCAAATGCGCTCGGCGACAGGGCTATTGCGAGGCAAAACACGAGCGCGAGCACGGCCAGTTTTGAGCTGCTATTGGCTCGAATCATGGTCTTCTCCTGCAAACTTTGGTGAACTTAGGAACCTTTGGAGCTTTTGGGACGTTGAGCTCTACAACAGGTGAACTTTCAACACAACTGAAACGGTAGCCATAACTGCGCTTGTTCTGCAGATACAGTCTTTACCAGTGCAAATGGCCGACCAAAACATGGTTCTGTTATGTATATTGTTTGTATGGAGTTATCGTTATTTACACGGACCTTTCTTCTGAATTCGGAAGAAATCCAACGTGGCACGTATGATTTCTAGTATGACACGCTCACGCAATCTCGCTGGAGACGCTTGGCCATTGTTATGTATAACTTGTCTGATAGATAGGGGCTTCCTCTCCGAATGGCTTGGTGCTTCAGTTACAAATCGAGCACAAAAGCTGCGGATTGTTACGGGGAGCAACCCCACCCGAGCTGCTAGACTTTCTTTTCCACCATGACAAACTCCTCCACAGGGAAAACGGCGCCTGCTCGGCCCCTCGCTGTCCCGATGCTCGACCTGAGCCGACAATTTTCCCAGATTCGCGAAGACGTCCTCGCCGCCATCGAGCGCGTGTGTGCTTCACAGCATTTCATTCTCGGGACAGAGGTCGAGGCGCTCGAGCGGGAAGTTGCGGTTTTCGTCGGCGCCGCCGAGGCCGTCGGCTGCGCGTCCGGTACTGACGCACTCTGGCTCGCGTTGCTCGCGGTCGGCGTCCAGCCGGGCGACAGCGTCATCACCACGGCGTTCAGTTTCTTCGCGTCCGTCAGCGCCATCGTTCGTGCCGGAGCGCGCCCGGTGCTGCTCGATGTCGATCCGCACACGCTGAATCTCGATCCAGCGCAGCTAGAAGCGCACCTGCGCGCCGGGAGGTCGACGCAATTGCGTGCCCTGCTCCCCGTCCATCTTTACGGCCAGTGCGCGGACATGGACGCCCTCGAGCAACTCGCCCGTGAATTTCAACTCACGATCGTCGAGGACGCCGCCCAGGCTATCGGTGCGAGTTGGCACGATCGCCGTGCCGGGTCGCTGGGCGCGGCAGCGGCCTTTAGTTTTTATCCCACCAAGAATCTCAGTGCCTATGGCGACGCCGGTCTGGTTACGACGAACGATCCGGAATTCGCCACGCACATGCGCCGCCTTCGCACGCACGGCAGCCCGCGCCGCTACCTGCACGAGGAGTTCGGCTGGAACTGCCGGCTCGATGCGATCCAGGCCGCCGTGCTGCGCGTAAAGTTGCCCTACGTTGAAAAGTGGAATCAGCAGCGTCGCGACCGCGCGGCCACTTACGACCGGCTGCTCAAGCAGTCGGGATTTGCGTCAGGCAGGGCCAACGATCCGATTCGCCCTCTCGGCACTTCGCCGCACGCGCATCACGTCTACCATCAATACGTGATCCGCGCACAGCGCCGTGACGACCTGCGGCAGTTCCTGGCCGACCGCAAGATCGGCACCGAGGTCTACTATCCGATCCCGATCCACCTTCAGCCCGCGTTCGCTTATCTGGGATACCGCGAGGGCGATCTGCCTGAGTCCGAGCGTGCAGCGCGGGAAGTGCTGGCCCTGCCCATGTTCCCCGAACTGACCGAGGACGAGCAGCAATGGGTCGTCGAGAACATCGCAGACTTTTATTCGTAGGAATCTGTTTCTGAAAATCGCGCCTGCGTCATCAGCGTTTGGGGTCTGCGACGCGAATTCCGCCGGTGCTCGATCATCTTGGCGTGAGCGCGACCCTCAGAATATTTCCAACCACATTCGTTGCCGGGCCACCGCCGCTTACGTTCCGCCGCAAAAAGTAGACATCGAGAAACAGCCTTCGACTCAGCCGTGCTCCGCCGCCAACCTGCGCTCGATTCTGACTCCACTGTCCGGCAGAAAGATTCCAGATCGCTTCGTCATCGACGAAAACGTGCCACGCATTGTGCGGGCCTAGCGGCCGGTCCAGAAAAAGCCGGTTCCGATAACGTACAGGATTCCCCGGGAAGCCAACCAACTTCTCGAAGCGGTTGCGGTCCGCCAGCGAGCACCGTCCCCACTGAAACGACTTCGTGACCGCCACCAGCGGCAAATGCACCCACTCCGAGCGCTGCGGTAGATCGGCGAACAGATAGCCGCCCGTCAATGTCAGCCGCCAGGGAAGCGAGAAGTCCGCAGTGAAGCCGCTGGCCGCGAGTTGCGGATTGGGCAGACTGGTGTCGGTGCGGGTCAGGAACGGAACGATGAGATCGACCTTGCCCCACGATGCCGTGACATCCACCTCGTTCCATGACTGAAAGGTCTGCGCCGCGGCCCGCGCATGCAGCACAGCAACCAAGCAACTCACCACAGACCCGTGCAGACACAGAGCCCGAATCGATCCCCGCATGCGGTCTTACGCCTTCGCCATCTCGTAGAGAATGCCGACCGCCTGCTGCGCCTTCGCTTCGCGAAAGTCGCCCGCAAGTTCACCGGCAAGCGTCATCACCGACACGCTGGTCGCGCCCGCATGCGCGATTCTTTGTAATGCCGCCCGCTCCGTGCGCTCGCTCATACCACCGCAGGCGTCGACGACCACGTACACTCTGTATCCCATGTCGGACGCACTGAGCGCCGGCAACTGCACCGCGAGTTCCGTCGCGACTCCCGAGATCAATAGTGTCTTGCGGCCGGTGACCTTGATCGCCGAAACAATCTCTTCGTTCAGAAACGAGTCGCAAGTGGTGCGATAATGCGTGGGCAACGTCCCTAACCCTTCCGCAATCTGCGGAATCACCTTCGCCGGCGATCCGTCTTCCCCACGAACGCCCGCAACCACCGCCGGCATTCCCAGGAGTTTCGCCAGCTTCGCCAACGCAAGAACTCCTTTTTTCAAGCGATCGACAGTGATCGTTTGTGTGAGATCGACGATGCCTTCCTGCAGGTCCGCAAACAAAACCACGCAGTCCTGCGCATTGATTCTCGATTTCGATGACTCCATAAGAATTGCTTTCCTCCCACGATTTCGTTCTCACGTTTTCTGGATTGGTTTGGTGAGCGACGCCACCCGCTCGTGCACCCGCTCGGTCAGGAAGTTTTTCTCTTCGCGCAGAACCGCGAACGAGAATCTGGTTTCGCGCGCCAGTATTACGGCGCCCGTAATCATGGCGAACACGCCGATCGTCCCCGCAACAAATGCGACCGCAAAGCCTAACGGGACGCCGGTTTCAATCCGCGCCGAAACCATCACAGCTCCGATCAACGACACCAGCGTGCTCGCCACAAAGCCCGCAACCGCCGTGTAGAAACACGTGAGCGCACGCACGATCAGCATGGTCCGTGTCTCTGCTGCCTCGAGTTGACGTACCCGCAGCCGAAGTTCCGCTTCTTGCACTCCCTTCTCAATCACATCCGCCAGTTCGTGCACGCGATCGATCGCCCGCCCATAGCGGTTGCCGGTGCCAAACAACAACACGCACGAGGCGTTTGTCAGCACTGCGGGCGCCGAGATGAATGTCAAAATGGCGAACGGATTCGTCGGAAAATCCACCCTCACACCCCAAGTTCGCTGGTGACACGAATCGCGAAGCACTCCGCCACTGGAGAGTGAATTTCGACTAGAATCGTGCACTACAAGTGCGGTTTCGGATCAGCGGAGCCCAGACTAAACCGGCTTCACGCACGCGGGAAGTACGCACAATTTTGTAAGCCCGAGGAGCAATGATGAAGAACCATTTCGGATGTCCGGTGCAGGCAACGTCGAATGTTTTTGCCGGGAAATGGAAGGTGCTGATCGTGTGGCACCTGGGGTTTGGGTCGCGCCGCTTCGCTGAGCTTCGCGACCTGCTGCCCGGCGTGAGCGAGAAAGTGCTGGCCGCTCAGCTCCGAGAACTGGAACACGATGGAGTCTTGCGCCGGATCTCTGCCGAGACCGTTCCTCCGCGCGTCGATTACATGCTGACCGATGCGGGCAAGGAACTCATCACTGTGATGGAAGTCATGTGCGCCTGGGGAACAAAGTATCTGGGTGTCACGCCAACACTGCCGCGAATCCCTCCGGCTACGCAGACGCCCGCGCAGGCACCAGTAACGGACTAAGAAATGTGCGAGCAGGGGCCTGGCTCGCCGAAACGCGCCACTCCACGCTACCGAGTCGCACCGAACGACTGGTTCATGAAATCGACCAGGTCTTTCTTCATCTTCGCGTGCGATCCGCTGTCCACGTACACCATGTGTCCCGCCTCGTACGTCGCGAACGAAATGTTCTTGCGGAAATCCGGACCGAGGTCGAGATGATCCACCGAATAGTTGGCCGCATAGTACGGAGTGGCGAGGTCGTAGTACCCCTCCATCACTAAAACCCTCAGATACGGGTTCTTGACCATCGCCGCGCGCAGTCCCGGCGCGGTGTTCGGAAATCCCTTCTCTGCGTCACCCCACTCCCACTTCTGAAACGAAGGCTCGTCCCACGCAAACACTTTGTACGGCGTGTCGACCTTGTAGCCAAGTTCGGTGCGCACGTAGTTGTTGAACACCGACGTATACGGCGGCAGGATCGCCGAACTCGTCGGATCGTAGTAGCGCGTGTCGAGCAGACCCTCGGGATCAACTCCGGTGAAGCGCCCGTCTAAGCGTCCCACCCGCAGTTTCTGATCGAGCAGCAGGTTGTGCGTGAACTGGCCAACGTTGATGCGCAGGTTCGCCTCATCGACAACCTTGCGATCGATTCCTGTATACCGTGCATACTGGTCGATGATCTTCTGCCGTTCTTCGTTCGAGAGACCGTCGCCCTTCGCCAGCGCCAGCGTGTAGTCCGTGCTCGCCCAGTGCTCCACCTCTTGCCGCGTCCTCGCCAGATCCTGCATCAGCTCGGGCGCGAGCCGCTTGTGATACGCGGCGATCATCGTGAATGACGGCACCAACAACACGTAGGGCACGTCGTTGTTCTTCGCCCATTCCAGCGTGCCGAAATCCATCGCGGTCGAAAGCAGCGTGATTCCGTTGAACGAAATCCCGTGATCCGCGAGATAGCCCGCGATGCCCGCCGCGCGCGTTGTGCCGTAGCTCTCGCCCAGGATGAACAGTGGCGACGTCCAGCGGTCATTGCGTGTGATGTAAAGACGGATGAATTCTCCGAAGGCTTCGATGTCACCCTGCACCCCCAGAAACTTCTTCGTCATCTCCGCGTTCGCGGCCCGGCTGAAACCCGTCGCAATAGCATCGACGAATACAAGGTCGGTGCGATCGAGCAGCGTGTTCTGATTGTCGGTGATCCGATACGGCGCCGCCGGCATGAATCCGTTTGGCTCGAGCACCACCTGCTTTGGGCCCACTGCGCCCATGTGCAGCCACACCGACGCCGATCCCGGGCCGCCGTTGAAGCAGAATGTCAGCGGACGCTTGCTTTCCTCCTGCCCATCGAGCGTATAGGCGACGAAGAACATCTCCGCGTCAATGCGCCCATCACCGCGCTTGATCGGCAGCCGCCCGGTTGTTGCCGTGTACCTCAGCACCTTGCCGTCGGACGTGATCTGGTGATGCGTCACGACGGGAGGAATCTCCGTCATGTCGTAATGCTCTTCCTTGTCGTCCGGCTTTCCTGCCGGCGCTTCCTTCGGCGATTCTGGCTTGGCGGCAGGCGCAGGCTGCTCCTGCGGTTTGGCGTCGGGCGCAGCTTGCGGCGTTGCCTCGGGCTTCGCCTTTTTGCTTTTTGACGAATCGGGCGGCTGCGATGAACTGGGTTGTTGGCAAAACACCGGAACACCCAAAAGCAAAGCAACCACAAGGGAGAAGATCAATCTGCGCATGGAATCTCCGCTAGAGATATTAGGAGTGCATTGTCAGCAGAGCAGCGTCGCATTATAGACGGAATTGCTGACGATCCGTTCGAGTGGCGGATCACCTTCAGGCCAAGTCCGGCTTTTCTTTCCACCCTGCGGTCACACGTTGCAGATGAGTGTCTTTGAAAAATGTCGGATACTACAGGCCAAAGCCGAGTGCGCGGTCGAACGCGATATGCGCCAGCCAGATCAAGGCGAACGCCAGCAGTGTGCTTCGGTGCCGTGCATATGCGACGCCTGCAAGCAGCACCGGTAACGCTTCGACATGTGCAAGGTTGTATAGACTCGCACCCAGCCTGGCATTGCCCAGATAACCCAGCATGAAAAGGTCAGGCCAGAGAAACAGAAGCAGGAACAGTCCCCACCCCGCTCCGGCCAGGTGATAAAAATACAGGCACAGACCAAATAGTGCGGCACCCTCAGTTCGTAACAGAATCACCGGTTTTGAAAGCACTTGTCTTAGTCTGCCCTTTCGCTTAACTGAATTCGGGGAGCGTGGAATGGCTCGGGGCGGTTGCGTGACAGCCGCGCCTTTGGCCCACCCACCTTAGCAAATGGGCCCTTCCCGATGAGCTACTTGGTCACAATCTGTGCATCGGACGTTATCCCCGATCTCAAGCAACTTTCTTTTCTTCCGCCCGCATCCATGCCAGAATCACAGCACGCTCGGGAGAATTTCATGGTCCAGTTCAGCCCCCGGCTTCAGCTTCTCCTTCTTCTCACCCTGTTAGTCGTTACTCTCGCTTGCGGCAGTTCCCGCACATTGCAGTCCGTTAGCGTGATGCCCGCCGCGGCCAACGCGCAGAATTTCCCCAGCGGGCAAGTTTCCTTCACGGCGACAGGAACGTTCAGCAAACCGCCGTCTCCGCAGAAACTCACCGGTCAGGACGTGACGTGGTGCGTGGGCGTGACGGCGGGTTCATGCGCGGGGAACATTGCTGTCGGGGTCACCGTTGACCAGAACGGGGTTGCGAGTTGCTTCGCAAATCCTCCCAGCGGCCTTCCCAAGACGTGGATCGTTATGGCTGGGAAAGCGATGCCCGCGATGATGCCCGACGGAGGCTCGCAAATGACGGTCTTCGGCTCGGCACAATTGACGTGCCCCTAGTGTTCTGTTGATCGATAGTCGTCTGGCACAGCCCGCGAGTCGGACGTGACGTTCCGGCGGGCGGTAGGAATTGTCTGCGTGCCATGTTATAACCACACGCCATGAACGACGCTTGGGGACGCCGCTTCTTCACAGCCGGTGCAATCCTGCTCTTGCTGATCGGGGCGGTGCACGCGACCTCGTTCTTTGAAACTCAAACCCCCGCCAACGATACCGAGAGGCATCTCCTCGCCTTAATGCGCGACTACCACTTCAACCTCGCAGGCTCCTCGCGCAGCATGAACGATCTGTTGCGCGGCTTTAGCATATCCTTCATGCTCGCGGCGCTTTGTTTTGCAGGATTGGATCTGGTTGTTCGACGTGAGCGGACCGGCCTTCTCAAGCGCGTTGCACTCGTCAACGCCCTGTGGCTCGCCGCGATGATCGCCGTGTCGCTGCGCTACTTTTTCATCGTGCCCACATCTTTCCTGGTGGTAACGTTGCTGGCCTTCATTCTGGCGTGGGTCAAGCTGCGGGCCAGTACGTGATCGCTTACGGAGCCGCTTGCGATCTAATGGCTTCCTCAGAGTGCGGCGCATCTGAAACCTGACACCTAAGACCGAAGACCTGACACCTGACACCTGCTTTTCTCACCAGACCCGGCACGCGTTCGCCGAGACCATCGGCTGGCCCGCCTTGCATCCGAAGGCTTGCTCAAATGCTGCTGAGTTCTGGACGGCGCCGTTCACGCGCCAGCGCCCCGGAGAGTGGGGATCGGTAAGAGCGCGCTTCCTGGCTTCCTGATCGGTCACGTTTTGGCACCAGATCTGAGCAAAGGAGAGGAAAAAGCGCTGTTGCGGCGTGAAGCCATCGATCGGCTTCACCGGCGTTGACCCGATCGTGTCCATCAGCGCCATGTAAGCCAGCTTCAACCCGCCGTTGTCAGCCGTGTTCTCGCCAAGCGTCAGCTTGCCGTTGAGCTTGACTTCGCCCTTGCCATCCTTCACCGAGACGAAGCTGGAATATTCTTTCGCCGTGCAGTCGGCCCGCTGCTCGAATTCCTTGGCATCTTCCGGAGTCCACCAGTCGCGGAAATTCCCTTCCGCGTCGTACTTGCGCCCCTGGTCGTCGAAGCCGTGCGTGAGTTCGTGGCCGATCACTACGCCGATTCCGCCAAAGTTCACGGCATCGTCCATCATCTTTCCGTAAAAGGGCGGCTGCAGGATGCCCGCAGGGAAGTTGATGTCGTTCATCGGCGGCCGGTAATAGGCATTCACCGTCGGCGGCGTCATGGTCCAGTCTTTGCGGTCGGTGGGCTGATCGATCTTCTTATAGAGCCGCGCCACTTCAAACGCGCCCGCGCGCGCCGAATTGCCCGCGTAATCGTCCGCCTTGATTTCGATCGAGCTGTAGTCGCGCCACTTATCTGGATACCCAATGTTGTTCACGATCGCGGTCAGCTTCTCGTACGCTTTCTTTTTGGTCGTGTCCGACATCCACGTGAGCTGCCCGATATCCTTCTGCATCGCGTTCTCGATCGCCTTCACCATCTTTTGCGTGCGCTCTTTGCCTTCCGGGCCGAAGGTGCGATCGACGTAGAGTTGTCCGAGCGCCATGCCAAGATTTGAATCGGTCGCTTTCACGCACCGCTTCCAGCGTGGCTCGATCTCCTGCTGTCCCGACATGTACTTGCCGTTGAACTCGAAGTTCTCGTCGACGAAAGCCTTTGAGAGCATCGGCGCGTAGTCGTCAATCACCTTCCAGCGCAGATACGTTTTCCAGTCATCGAGCGAGGTGGCGGCGATCTGATCGTTCACCTGCTTGAAAAATTCGGGATTGCCGACATTGAGCGACGAAACTTTGGGTGAGCCGTTATCGGCAAAGTAAACATTCAGGTCGAAATTCGGAGCGGCGGCCGCGATGTCGGCAACGGTCATGGCGTGATCACGGTTCTTCGGATCGCGGCGCAGCGTTCGATCCATCGAAGCTTTTGCCAGCCCCGTCTCGGTGCTCAGCACCGTTTTCGCTTCGGATGCAGCAGCTTCCGGCTTATCGCCCGCCAACTCGAACATCTTCTGCACGTGCTCGACGTATTTCTGCCGTGTCTCGACCGACTTGGGATCGTCCTTCAGGTAGTAATCGCGATCGGGCAGACTCAATCCACCCTGGTCGAGCCACGCGATCGTCTTGCTCGAATCATGCAGATCCGGCTGCGGATAGAACGCGAACAACGCCGGAGTGGAATTGCGGTGCATGTAGGCGATCTGCTTGATCAGATCGGACTTCGATTTCACGGCTTCGATGCGCTCCAGTTCCGGTTTCAACGGCGCAGCGCCTTTTTTCTCGATTGTGCTCTCGTCCATGCACGATGCGTAGAACGTGCGCACCAGAGTTTCGGTCGGTGTCTGCGTCGCGCTTGCCTGCGTGAGGATGTCACGCAGAATGTAGAGATTGCGCTCGAACAGTTCGCTGAAGCGCCCCCAGAGCGCCTTGTCGGGGGGAATCGGATTCTTCTTCATCCACGTGCCGCAGGAGTATTGGTAAAAATCGACGCAAGGATCGACGGACTTGTCCATCGCGTTCACGTCGAAACTGGGAATCTCCTGGGGAAGGACGGGCTTGTCAGCGGAAGTATCGGTTTGCGAAAGACAAATCGACGACGCGAACAACAGGGCAAGAGTGCAAAGAATGCGGGTCAGCATAGGAGGCGTACCTTCATCGAAGAAATGGTTTCGGGTGTGTAACCACTCCCGCTCAGAAAATCGCGGGTGCAACGTTCCCGCGTTTTTGCGGAAGGATGAATCTTTCCCAAAACGCGGCACTCACACTACTACAAAGCCTAGAGCGGAGAAAATCGAAGCGCCCGCGGACGCGCCCAGGAACGCCGGCAAATGCGGGCGCGCTACCATTGCCCGTGATCCTGACCGCTTTCAAGCGGCCCTGAAGTCGACGATACCGTCGACATTCCTCGTCGAACCACCGTTGACCAAATGCTAAGTGCCAAGTGCTAAGTGCCAGCTCCTGGTGGCTGAATGCTGATGGCTGAGTGCTGAATGCTGATTGCTGGCATTCACCGTCTTCTTCTCGCCGCCGTCGGCTTCCGCGCAGGCTTCGGAGGTTCTTCCCCCGGCGCGAGCACGCGCCGCACGATCGGCGTATTCAGCTTGTACTTCCTCTCCACGACGTTGCCGTTGTCATCTTTCACTCGCAGGATGAACACCGGCAGATTCCCTTCCTTGCCGAAGTCTTCGCGCGTAACGGTGACGGGCAGCACCCCGTTCAAGTTGCGCTCGCGATAGGCGGTCTCATAGCGGTGCTTTTTCACATTCCAGGTGAAGACGTGAATTTTGTCGTAATCGAAGGGCTGACCGTCCTTCGTGTCGGCCAGCAGCGCGAGATACTGCGGCACTTTCTTGTCTTCGTCCTGGACTTCATTCAACACGAAGAACCCGACGAAGCGCTCGCCCTCGGCGTATTGAGCGATTTCGAGCGGCACGTCGAGATCGACCATGCGCGCCAGCACCCAGCCGGCGCGGCCCTGCGCATCGCGGATCAGCCACCAGTCTTCGAGCGCAGGACCGGCAGGCTTGTCTTTCTTGAGCGGACCCGATGGCTGCACAAAGCCCGCCTTCTCGGCCGTGCCCCGCGCGAGAATCTGCAGCTTCGACCCCGAAGGCAGCAGGTAGAGGTGTTCGCTGTCGCGGCCCGGCTCGATGTGCAGGTTGGTGTCGTTGCGCGTGGTCCCGGTGGCCTGGAGGGGATCGTTCTGGTGCTGTTTGGTGAGCTTCTTGAAGCTATCGTATGTTTCCTGGGGGATCAGGAAACGCTGCTCGAGCCAGCCCTCCACACCATCGGCAGTACGTACTTTGACGAAGCGCTTCTCGCGATCGGTCACTTCGACGCGGTCGCCGTTCTTCACCGTGCCGGTTTTGTTGTAGACGGCGGCAACCCGGTCGCGCAAAAATGCCTGCGGCGCGGAAACGTACATGATTTCGAGCGTGCGCCCGCGCCCCCGGCTGCAGGCAAAGAGCGTCCCCAACGCCAGCAACAACGCCAACGCAGTTTTCCGGGGCCGAACTTGCCAAGACGAAATCACGGGGGAACCTGCTTTCAATATATCGCGCTCAGCGTATCGCGGCATGCTTCCGGGTTGACCGATCATGCACGCCAGGGTGACTCCGACTCACGATCGACGAACGGAGGCCTCGGCGCTACGCGCGTGCCGCCATATCGGCACATACATTTTTTGCTATAGCAATAAGAATATTTTTGCATTAGGGGCTCCAGGAGCGTCGAGCGCCGGTCGCGATGACACTCAGCTCCACCGGGAGTTCGAAACGCGCTCTAAAGCGATTCTGGCGCTACTGGATGGCATTCTACGCAGCATTCACGGTAGCTTTTTTCGTAGGAAAATGTGGCTTACGGGTTTTCAATGATTTAGCTCGTAGTGAATCATATTGAGACGGACTGCTTGGTTCCGATACCAAGGCCAACTCGAGATTAACTGTCAGAATAGGGCTGGTCCCGGAAAAGCGCTGTGCCGGTCATCACACGAAGCTGTTTGGAAACATAGTGGTCGGCCCGGTCTGATGCAACCGGGCCGGGATTGCAATTTTAGTTCGTGACCTGGATCGTGAGCGAGCCAGTTGCACCAGCGCTCGTGTCGGTTCCGGTGATCGTGACAGTGCCGGTCGTGCCTCCGAGCGTTCCCGTACTGCCGCTCGTGATGTTGATGATCGCTGAGTTGCTGGATGTGAATGTGGTCGAACCCGTCACGCTGCTGCTATTCAGAGTGGCGGCAAACTGAATCGGTGTCGATCCTTGAGTGGCTAGGCTGATGGTGGTTCCGGCGCTGGAGGTGATCGAAAGCTGCGTCGAGGTACCCGCTGTTAACGTGATCGAGCCGGTTACTACCTGACCGCTGGTGGATAGATCGGCCGCCTGCACCGTCACGGCGGTACCGGGGGTGGTCACCGTGGTGGCCGTCGCGAGGCCCGGAGTCGTTGTGCTCAGCGTAATGAAGCCGGTTGGATTGACGCTCCAGGTAACGACGCCGGTGAGATTCTTGTTGCTGCCATCATCGTAGGTGCCGGAGGCGATCAGTTGCGCCGTGGACCCGGCATTCGACAACGTGGTGGAATTGAGAGTCGAAACCGTGATCCCGGTCAGGGTAGGATCGACGAAAAATCCGTGGCAACCTACTCCCACGGCCGCGAGCAAAAGAACACTAAACGATGCAACAAGCTGAAGCTTGCGTCGGGTACTCACCATAAACTGAAAGCCTCGAGAAAGGCCCTTTCCGGGGGAAATCCGATACCGGATTCAAGAGCAGATTGTAGCAGAGTCTTAGGGGACATCCGCCGTATCGTACGGAATCGGAAGGACCTAGGTAACCAACACCTTTGAGCGCGCGTCGCGCCGAGCCGTCCCCAACGCATCCCGCGACGGCTCGAACAAACGGGCGTTCACCTTCCGACTCGTTGAAAGAACGCGCCAGGCAACCGGTCTTGCAGGAATCTTGAGGAGGGGCAAATTCGGTTTTCGGGGTTCGGTTTTCGGCGCCCGGGTCCGAATGAGACTCAGAGGCGCACCTTAGCACCGCGATTCAGGCGCGCCTCAATCCGAATCATGAGGGGCTGAATGCCAAATGCTGATTGCTAAATGCTGAGTCCTAACCCGGCTTTCTTGCCTGAAGATTCAGTCGCCAGTAGTCGAGCAATAATGGCGGATCGTCTTTTGCCGACTTCGATGTCACCGCGCTAACGAAACTTTCGCGGAGTTCAGCGGTCGGGAGACGTTCGAGTTGGCGATGCAGAATCACGTTCGCCACAAACTGCTGGAACTCTTGCGGAGTCGAGAACTGCGTGGGTGCTTCTTCAAGGTTCGTTTCGACGGCTTCGAATCCTGCATGCTTCAGGCGGGCGGCGGCGGTGCTCGCATCCGAGAACTCCCAGGGAGATTCGAAGTCATGAAAAAACGGGGAGTAGGCAGGAGATGCCATCAATGCCTTGACGCCAGGAAGGAAGCGGTCGAGGTTGCCGGCGCCTCCGCACTGCGCGCACAGCCAGCCGCCGGGATGGAGCGCCCGGTAGAGCATACGGAAGAGGGCTTCGTGGTCACGCGCCCAGTGAAACGACGCCGTGCTGAAGATGCCATCGAATCGCGCCTCGAACGGCATATGCAGGAAGTCACAAAGAACAAACTCAGCGCGATCGCCGAAATCCGGTGTGAGATAGTCGCGTGCTGCGTTGAGCATGTTCTGCGAAACGTCAAGGGCGACGACGTGCCCGCGAGGCAGAGCTTCCAGCAGATCACGTGTCAGGCGGCCCGTGCCGCAACCGGCGTCGAGAACCGTTTCATCGCCGCGTAGAGAGATGCGAGCAAGAACCTTCTTGCCCCAGCTGACTTGCGGAGCAGAGACCCGATGGTAAACAGTGGCATTCCACTCTTTCGACATGGAGCAGTTCTCGGTTCTCAGTTCTCAGTTCTCAGTTCTCGGTCGTTGGTCGTTGGTCGTTGGACACAGGCAAAACACTGGTCCCACACCTGTCAATCACACTGCCCGCTTTGCGTAGAAATCTCGTAGAAACAACTTTGCACGTTCGCGTCGCTGGGGGCGGACAGAACGTCCTTCGACTCGTTGGGCTCGCGCCTCACGCCACCCAGGATGACAAAGGTGAAAAATATCCAGGACGACGCGACCCGCCCGTTTACTTTCGGAGAAGTTTCCAGACGAATAGCGAATAGCCCCTGAAGAGTGGCGATTGGCAACCGGCACCTGGTTATGGTTTTTTCTTGCCCGCGCGGCTGATGCGCTCATCGATGGGCTTGCGTCCGGCAAAACCTTCTTCGGGCGAGTGCCAGTGGGTGATCTTTTCCTCACCCAGTTTCCAGCAGAGCAACACGATCTCGCCTTCCACCTTGCAAGGAAAGTCGAGGAGCCCGATATCGATGTCTTTGACCTGCACGCCGGTGGCGTGAATTTCGGCGATCGCGTCCTTGGCGCGCTGAATAGCGCGCTCTCGCTCCGCCTTGCGCCGGGCGATTTCAATCACGTTGACGAGTGTCCCACCATTCAGGAAGACACGGTGCGCAACGGCCTGCAACTCGGCGTCAACTTCCTCGATCAGGGCTTTGCTGTTGATGGCGGTGCGCAGCAGTGACTCTAAAGTTGGAAGCAGGATTTGCGCATCTTGCAGAGTAAAAGTACGGTTGGACATAAGGGTTAATCCTATTTTAAAGCATCGAGCGACTGCTGCGCTTGTGACGGTAGGGACATTACTCGGCTGTGGGCTCTCGGCTTTGTGCTTTGTGTGGCTTTAGCTTTTTCTTCAAATGCGTCTTCTGTCGATTCCGCGCCCGCCCAAGCCCAGCATCAATCCTCGCGAAGCGGTGCCTTTGCCCGGAGCCGAAAGCTCAGAGCGTCGTCTTGCGCTCTGCCGAGAGCCGAGAGCCCAACGCCCAGAGCCCGCTCTTAAGGTTTATTCACCCAGAAGGGCCTTCCCTGCCGGCCGAAATAGCGGAATGCGCCGTCGAGATAGATGAACGCTTCGATCGAGGAAGTGAGCCGGCCGTACTGCCCTGAGGTAGCGACGACGTCGATAGCAAACTTCTGCGCCTGCGGGAGCGGAGCCCGCAGGCCGGGAGGACGCTGCATGGACATCGTATCTTCGGCGACGGTCCAGCGGCGGGTGCGGATGTCGACGGGAATCGCGGGGTCGACGTTCAGGCGAACCTTGAGTGGCTCGATTGCCGCAAAGTTCGCCGCCGTACGCTGCTTGAACTCGGCAAATTCCTTTGCATACTGCACCGTAAGTTCGGAAGCCCTATCGGGAGTGAACGTTTCCTTAAACCAATGCGTGGGAATCGCAAACGAGTCGAGCCGAGATTGGAATTCGGAATCGTTGTGGGCTTGAAGGCTCTCGAACACTGCGTGGTACTGCTGTTGGAAGCCCTGCGGCGAGTTCGGGATGGAACTCTGGGCCGCGGAAAAAGGCGTGGTGAACACGACCGTCAACAAGACTCTAACAAGAAGACGGGGCCGCTTCATTTCGCCTTCGGCGTCCGAGTAAGTTCTTTGATGGTCCGGCCGGCAGCGGAGTCTTTGATGAGCTGGTCCATACGTTTCTTGCGGGTTTCTTCCTGTTTGGCGCTGATCACGCGATAACTTGCGGTCCGCTGATACCAGGGCGGCTGCGCCCGAAAGAATTCCCACGCCTTCTTGTTCGCACGGAATTGCTTCTCGAAGGCGGGAGGAAGCTTGGCGTTCTTGCGCTGCTCGTAAGCGTAGATTCCGGTCTTGTCGCCTTTGCGCGCTTCAAAGGCCTTCGCGCCCGCAGGCCGCATCAGGCCGAGCTTCGTGAGTTCGGCAACACGCTTCACATTGATGGCGCTCCAGGTACTGGTCGGCTTGCGCGGCGTGAAGCGAATCCGGTAACTGATTTCGTCGATGGAGTTGCGCACACCGTCGATCCATCCGTAGGAAAGCGCGCAATCGACGGATTCGGGCCAGGTAATGCTCGGCTGTCCCGACTCGCGCTTGTAGAAGCCAACCTGGAGTTCCTGCTCCGTGGCGTGATTTTTGTCGAGCCAGGCGCGGAAGTGGTCGGGTCTGGCGAAGAACAGGACCTTCCCAGCGGAGACTTTCTTCGTCACGCCTTGCGCTCCTGCTTGCCGGATGGGTGGGCAATCCGCGACAGGGCCTGTGTGTACTCGCGCATGGTTTCAGGAAGTGCGCGATTGTAAACAAACTGGCCCTCGCGGCGGCACTCGATCAATCCGGCTTCCACCAGCGTTTTCAGGTGATGCGAAACGGTGCCTGGCGCCAGGCCATATTGCTCGATGATTTCGCCGCAATACATTTCCGGTTGAGCGGCGATGGATTCGTAGATCTGGAGGCGGGTCGGGTCGGCGAGCGCTTTCGAGATCTTGGCGACGTCGTTGGTGTTCATCTGCTTTCGAGATTTTACGCGTAGAGCAGATTTGCACGAAGCCGCTGGCGCGGCGGACGCTATCGCGTGTTCGGGGGCGGCAGGTTGTGTGGGATGATGCAAGAGCTCGACTGCAGGTGATAATAT
>Ga0210396_10000457_pt1 | contig 54354 bp, 40 predicted proteins | sample IncBWH17OmetaG_FD_155466 | JGI IMG/M metagenome (GOLD analysis project Ga0210396, IMG submission 155466) | Forest soil microbial communities from Barre Woods Harvard Forest LTER site, Petersham, Massachusetts, United States - Inc-BW-H-17-O ... | reverse complement strand
GGCAAAGTGTTTGTGTAGATGTAGAAGGTTGAACAGTTATAGCAGGTAAAGCCTGAATGGTAACCGAACCTGAAACAGTACTTGTTACAGCAGGAGTACATGTGCCACTTACAATACAGTAGTAGTATAATGTACCTACTACAGCTGAAGACGGTGTATATGAGCTTGCAGTAGCACCCGCTAATAAAGTACCACCAACAGTTGAATTAGCAGTATTGCTATACCACTGGTAGCTTATACCTGTACCTGTAGCAGTTACTGAATATGCAGTTGCAGAAGCACCCTGGCAAAGTGTTTGGGTTGATGTAGAAGGCTGAACTGTAATCGCTGGAGGGCTATTTACTGTTATTGCACCCGAAACAGTACTTGTTACAGCAGGAGCACATGTACCACTTACTATACAGTAGTAGTATAATACACCCGGAGTAGTTGTTACAGGGGTGTAGCTACTTGCAGTAGCACCTGCTAGTAAAGTACCACCTACAGTAGAATTAGTAGTATTACTATACCACTGGTAGGTTATACCGGCGCCTGTAGCAGTAACTGATTCAGCTGTTGCAGCAAAACTAGGACATCCGGTTTGAGTTGCAGAAGAAGGTTGAACTGTAATTGCAGGTAATGCATTAATAGTAACTGAACCTGAAACGTTACTTGTTGCTGTAGGAGTACATGTACCACTTACAATACAGTAGTAATATAATGTACCGGCAACAGCAGTAGACGGAGAGTATGTATTTGAAGTAGCACCGGCAATTAAAGTACCGCCGCTATTCGAATTAGCTACGTTACTATACCATTGGTAAGTTAAACCAACACCTGTTGCAGTAACTGAGAAAGCGGTAGAAGCTGCACCAAGACAATCTGTTTGATTAGTTGTCGATGGTTGAACTGTAATTGCTGGAGGTGCGTCAACAACAATTGCTCCCGACACGTTACTTGTTACAGCCGGTGTACATGTTCCGCTTACAATACAATAGTAATATAATGTACCAACAGTAGTTGTTACCGGAGAATAACTGTTTGAAGTAGCGCCGGCAATAAGAGTACCACCGCTATTCGAATTAGCAACGTTGCTATACCACTGGTAAGTTATACCTGTACCGGTAGCAGTTAAAGACAAAGGAGCTGAGAATCCTGAGCATCCGCTTTGTGTGGCATTGCTAGGTTGAACTGTAATAGCAGGTAGTGCGTTAATGGTAACTGAACCTGAAACGTTACTTGTTATAGGAGCAGTACATGTACTGTTTACTATGCAGTAGTAGTAAAGTGTACCAACTACAGCAGTTGATGGGGTATAACTATTTGCAGTAGCGCCCGCTATTAATGTACCACCGCTGTTAGAGTTGATAGTATTGCTGTACCATTGGTAAGTTAATCCCGTACCTGTTGCTGTTACCGAATATGCAGTTGAAGCGGCTCCGTTACAATCGGTTTGGTTTGTAGTAGAAGGTTGAACCGTAATTGCAGCTGGAGTATTTACTGTTACAGCACCCGAAACAGTACTTGTTACTGCAGGAGTACATGTACCACTTACTATACAGTAGTAGTATAATACACCAGGTGTAGTTGTTACAGGTGTGTAGCTACTTGCAGTAGCACCTGCTAATAATGTACCGCCTACGGTAGAATTAGTAGTATTACTATACCACTGGTATGTAATACCGGTTCCGGTTGCAGTAACTGATAAAGCAGTTGCAGCAAAACTAGGACATCCGGTTTGAGTTGAAGAAGAAGGTTGTGCTGTAATGGTTGGTAAACCCTCAATAGTTAAGGTACCTGATAAAGCAGCAGAAGGAGTACAAGCACTAACTGTTGTTACAGTATAGTTGTAAACACCGGCTACTGTTGGGGTACCACTGATGGTATAAGTACTGCCACCAAATACACCTGTAACACCGGTAGGTAATGAACCTGTTAGGGTAACATTGGTAGAACCCGGATCCACGGTATAAGTAATTGTTGTTATAGGTGAAGTATTACAAACAGTTTGTGTATTAGTACCACCAGCTGATGTAAGAGTAATAGCAGGTGTATTAACAGTTATAGTTGAATTTGATGTAGCAGTAAATCCGTTTCCATCGGTAACAGTTACTGTGTAAGGGCCGGTTACTGTGGCATTAATAGAAGGTGTACTGCCGGTTACTGTACCTGTCCAGCTATATGTAACTGTTGGGTCATCACCTGTTGTAACTCCCGAAATTGAAGGAGCACTTGAACATACCGTGGTTGGAGAAATAGAAACGGTTGGATTGGCCTTGGTAATACCTGATAGATTACCCGTTGAAGTAATATTGGTAGTACCAATGTTAGTTGCTGTGCCTGCTAAAGCAGCGTACTTAACCCATGGTAATGCATTAGGATATAAAGCTGAAGCTACAGAACCAACAGAACCACCCACTACATCACCTGCGAGGTATGTACCTGTTTCATTAAGGTTGATACCTGCAAGGCCTGTTTCAGTTACTGTCCAGTAGCGGTTAAGGTAATAGGTAGAACTTGCATTATGCGGTTCTTTAGCATTTACAGTAAGAACATTAATTTGTCCGCTTGGTGTTCCTGAATTATTAACCAAAACTAATGGAGTATAATCAGTACCTGCAGCATTGTCACCTACAGGATAGGTAAATGAACCGGTAGCTGTAAATGTTTTGCTAAGTGTACCTGTACCATTGGTAATAATATAATTACTAGCGCCAGCCCCTGTAATAGTGGCCGCACTTCCTAAAAGCAATATGTTACTACCCAGAGTAATGTGGCCACTTGTAAGCGCAAGGGTTGCTGCAACCGATTGGGTTGTTGCTGCCCCACCTAAGGTTAAGCCAGTAGCATTATTTAAGGTTAAATTATTGAAAGATGTATTTGATGTGCCATTAAGGGTTTGCGCAGCAGAACCATTAAAGTTTACAAGGCCTGTACCACTAGTGAATGTACCGCTATTACTAAAATTACCGGCTTCGTTTAATGTGCCTGTTGTAAATGTAGTAGTAGCACCGCTGTTAATGGTTGTATTACCGGTTACAGTTACTGTAGTTGTATTAAGTATAAGGTTACCACTATTTACAATAAGTGCTCCACCAACAGTTTCGTTGTTAGTAGTTGAAGTTACTGTATGAGTAGCGCCCGGGTCAGCAGTTACATTATAGAATGGAGTTGACTGCGTTCCGTTAATAACAACATTGACATTTGAGGCACTACCAAAGTTAACTAAACCAGCCCTTGCATTAAAGGTTGTGCCACCGTTTCCGTTGTTATTGGTCCATGTGCCATTACAGTTGATCTGGTAATTAGATGCCGATACGTCAAAGTCGCCACTGGTAAGCAATAAAGTATTGTTTACAGTTATTGGCATACCCAGTGTTACGGTTTGTCCATTTGCAGCAAATGCATTATTTATAGTAAGATTATAGAATGTAGTTGATGCTGCAGAACCGGTAATAGCTTGTGCAATGTTCTGCGCATTACTTGCATTAAAGTTAAAAGTAGAAATACCAGGTGCGGTTGTAGAAATACCTGTTAAGGTGCTATTATTTGTTAATGTACCAGCAAGATTGAAACCGGCAGTACCTGAAGCAGTAGCAGTAAAGTTAATGTTACCATCAGTGCCTAAAGTTAAATTACCTGCACCAGCCGTTGTAGCGGCATTAAGAGTAATAGCTGCAGTACCTGAAAGGCTTAAAGTTACACCTAAAGAACCGTTCTGCCCCACTATCATGTTGCCTCTGCATATTAAATTGGTACTTGGCGCCGATAATGTAGCAGTAGAAGCAGCTGCAGTTCCACCATATATATATAAGTTATTATACGAGAAGTTGTTATTTATACTTTGAGCACCATCGCTCTGATAAATAACCGTGCTTGTTTGGTTAGCAATATTAGCATTTGAATATTTGAATATTGGCATTGGTATAACTGTGGTATTATTTAATGTGCCAAGTATAAATGTGGTAGCATTACTCATAGCAAAGGTACCCGAAGTAGTACCAGGTCCTGTTATTACATTGGTGTTTGTAGCAAATGTTCCGCCACTGATCCAAAGTTGACCACCGGTAGCAGCACTACCTATTGTAAGAGGCATTTGCAGGTTAAGTGTTGTAGCTGCTGCCCCCATATTAACTCTAATGTTATATACAGAAGTAGATGCAGATGTACCACCTAATGTTTGGTTTACAGCACCATTAAATTGAAGATTAGATGCATTACCCGGAGTAAAGCCATTGTTTGAACTGTTATTGTTCGTAAAACTACCGGTAAGGGCCAGTGTTGCAGCACCTGAGAATGTTATATTACCATAATTCCCAATAGTCACATTTCCATTAGGGCTGGCAGCATTAAGCGTAATGGTAGGGTTTGTGCCCTGTAAAGAAACACCACCTGTTGAAGTATTATTATCTACTATTAAGTTTCCACCAATGTTAAATGCAATGGCATTAGAAAAAGTACAGGTACTTGCAACTGTTCCTCCAAGAACGGTTAGATTACCATAATTTATGGTGTTGGCAGAAACAGTAAACTCATCTAATATTGTTTGATTTCCATCAGCCTGGTAAGTAACAGTACTTGTTGCGGCTAAAGTATTTCCACCGCCACCGGCAACGGCATTAAATTGAGGGAACGGTACAAGTGTAGCACTGGCTTGAGAACCTAATATGAAATTAGAAAGGCCATTCATAGTAAAGGTACCCACAGTATTACCTGTAATTGTATTGGTTTGGCAATTTAATGTTGCGCTTGCATTTAGTATAATGTTATTATTTATACCAATTGGTTCAGCTAATAATACGCCTGATGCAGTAGTATTTGCTACAGTAAGGTTAAAGAATGTTGTAGCTGAAGGACCCGTAATGGTTTGGGTTGCACCTCCATTAAAGGTAGATAAGCCACCTGTGGGGGTTGTAAATGTTCCACCATTTGTAAAGTTGCCTGCTAAGTTCAGGTTACCTGTACCGAGAGTTAATACACCCGGGGTACCTGAAGTAGAAAGAATAAGGTTGCCAGCAATAGTTAAGGTACCTACTCCTGTAAAGTTAAATAAACCACCTGAAGTAACTGTAAAGTTGCCTGTTGAGGTATACGTACCTGTAGCTGATTGCACTGAACCACTACTAATTAAGGTATTACCTGTAACACCAATGTTGCCTGTAGTAGTACTAATACCCGGGGTAGCTGTACCAGAGTTAGTTAACCCTCCATTGATGGTTATAGCCGCTGTAGCAGCTGCTATGGTTCCTGCACCCTGGTTTATTAAATTACCACCTGCTGTGGTTTTTAGGGTACCTGCACCTGAAAATGATATAGAACCATTATTGGTAATAGTATTCGCATCACTAAAGGTACCTGTACTTAATGTTATAACACCACTGGCATTATTTGTTACTGCTCCGGTAACTGACATTGCCAATGCGCCGGTACTAAGTGAAATAGTGCCGCTGTTAGTTAATGTCCCTGTAATATTGTTTGCAGTTCCATTAGAGGTAAAGGTACCTGCAGTTACAACCATATTATTACTAACATCCATTGGATTACAAGTAGATGTAACTGTACCGGCTGTATTAACAGTTAAATTATAAAATGTAGTATTGTTTCCCGCAATAGTACCTGTACCACCAAAGATAACAGTTCCGGTTTCTGCAAGGAATGAGGTGGTTGTGGCAGGATTATTGGTAAAGCTACCATTATCGGTAATTTGATAGTTACCTACAGAGTTTACGTCAAGTACACCTCTGTTAATATCTAATAAACCACCTGCTGCAATTGTGATGTTTTTATTTAGCAGAACGTTATTGGCTGGTGAAGCAGCACCAAAGTTATTAGCCTCTAAATTATAGAAGGTAATAGGAGTAGAGCTGTTTATGTTTTGAAGGTGGTTCTGTGCAGCGGTAGCATTAAAGATAACCTGTGAGAAACCGCATGTAAATGTGCCATTATTGGTGAGATCACCTCCTATATTAAAAGTGGCAACAGGAAGTGCACCAGCAGTAAATTCAATGGTACCTGTATTGGTTACTGTACCTGTAGCAGTTAAGGTTCCAGCTGCTGAAAAATTAATTGTTCCACTATTTGTTATAGTACCGTAAGGAGTAGTAGCACCGGTAAAGGATAGAACACCTGTGTTGGTGTAGTTAATTGTACCACTATTGTTTAAGATACCGTTATTACTGGTTAAAGTACTTGTGTTTGAATTGCTTATAATTCCATCTGCGCCTACTGTTATATTTCCTAAACCTGAACCGGCCGCAGCATTAAGTGTAATATTGCCTGTGCCGGTTAAGCTTAATGTCACGCCTAAAGAACCCGCTAATCCCTGGCCGACTATTAAGTTTCCACTGATAGCAAATCCGAAGTTTGGAGACGATAAGACTGTAGTTGAAGCAGCGGCAGTACCACTATATATATATAAGTTATAATAATTGAATGTATTTAATATTGTTTGGGCTCCGTCGCACTGGTAAATTACGGTTGAGCCTGCATTGTTAACACTATAAGCATTGAAAACTGGAAATGAAACCACAGTAGTATTGCTTACTGTACCCAATATGAAAGTAGCATTTCCTGCGTTCATATTAAAGTTAGTACCCGCAACAGCACCAGGGCCTGTAATTTGGTTGGTAGCGCAATTAAGTGTACCGGCCTGTATAACCAGGTTGCCGCCTATGCTTATTGGTAAACCCAATAAAACCTGTGCTGTACCTGTACCTGTATTATTGCTATGAAGGGTATAAAATGCAATAGATGGTGCTGTACCTCCTATAGTTTGCGTAGTGTTTGGAGCAGATCCATTGAATGTTGCTACACTGGTTCCAGAAGTGAACGTTCCATTTTGAGTGAAATTTCCCGCAATATTTAAATTACCTGCCAGGCTGATAGTGAATGTTCCGTTGTTTGTTATGTTTCCACCTGCTGTAATTGTACCGTTTGTTAAAGTAAAGGAGGCCGAAGAAGCAATAGTAACATTACCGGTAATGGCAGCAGTACCTTGTGTCAGTCTGAATGAAGCGTTTGATGCAATATTTACGTTGCCATTTACTATTATACTCCAATTATCTAATGCAAGGAATCCTGAATTTACAGAAAGATTATTACTAATTATGTTGTTGTTAGCCGCATTACCTTCCTTAACTGAGTCAAGAGCACCCGGATCAACAATAACATTATAGAAAGTGGTTACTTTACCACCGTTATTCATCATGAGTGGGGTAACAAATGCGGCACCTCCACCAAAATCAACTGTAGCTGCTTCTGCATTAAAACCTAATGCAGGGCCAACACCACCAACCAGGGAGGCTGAACTGTTAGTAAACGAACCCTGTACAGTTATTTGGTTATTTGACGCACCTGCATCTAAAATACCCGCGCTAATGGTTAAGTTATTTGTAACTGTTAATGTAGTTGTTGAAGCATAAGCAAGATCAACTATATTGGTTGTTGCACTTGCTCCTGTATTATTAATAGTAAGATTATAGAAGGTAACTGCATTTCCGCTAATGTTCTGAGCTATAGTACCATTAAATGTTACTGTACCTAATGCAGTAGCTGTAAATGTTCCTGTATTGACAAAACTTCCGCCAATTTTTAAAGCATTTGCACTTGAGCCTGTGGTATATGTTCCACTATTCACAAAATTTCCAGGAGCAGTTAATCTACCTGTGGTAAATGACATGGCAGCTCCTGCAGTTAATGTGGCATTACCCGTTAAGGTAAAAGTTGAAGTCAACCCGGTTATATTACCGCCCGCGCCTAAATCGAAAAGATTTGCAGCCGTAACTGTACCGGCGCCGATGAATGTAATGGCGCCACTATTATCAATGTCGCCTGTTACTGCCAATGTACCATTATTATAATTAATGGTTGCACCACTATTATTTATAAGACTATCAGTAACATTTAAAGTACCACTAACAAAAGTAATGGTACCGCTATTGATAACATTATTAGTAACTGTAAAAGTTCTATTGTTTGTAGTTAATGTACCATTGGTTACCACCAGGTTATTGCCAATGTTTTCATTGGTTGCTGTAGCAGTAACGCCAAAACCTGCACCCGGGCTAATAGTTAGGTTATAGAAATTAGTTACCTGTGTTCCATTAAGAGTAGAATTTTGCCCAAATATAACCGTACCTGCTCGTGCATTAAGAGCTGTGGTTGCACTGTTGTTGGTGAAAAAACTGTTCGATGCACATGTGATCTGGTAGTTACTTGCACTTACGTCAAGGGTTCCGGTTGTGAGCAATAGATTATTAGACACAGCTATATTGCTACCTAATGTTACAGTATTGGCAGCACCAACAGCAATTGTAAGATTATAAAATGTCATTCCGCCTGCGGTAAGGGTTTGACCCACACCGTTAAATAATACTGTACCGGTATTCGAAGTAAAGGTTCCACTATTGTTAAAGTTTCCGGTAACGGTTAATGTACCAGAACCTTGTGTATAAGAACCGGCATTGGTAAATATTGTACCAACTGTTAAGCTTCCTGTTCCCGTATAGGTAAAGGTGCCGTTAACTGTAGCAAAAGTGGTTGAAGTTAAGTTAAAGTTCGTGCTGCTAAGTGTGCCGCCTACATCCACTAAAATAGAATTACAGGTAGCATTGGCAGTTATAGCCACCGTATAGGTAGCAGTTATTTCAACGTCATCGGTATTCAGAGGCACTGTACCTCCATTCCATGTAGCGGGGGTATTCCAGTTTCCACTTGCCACTGGTGTTTTAAGCGCTGCCATAGCATTAATACCAAGCAACAGGCAAAAGCCCAAAATAATTCTGTTTAAACTAAATAGTTTTCTTTTCATGTTATGTGTTTTTGAAATGGAATTTACTGTAGTATTCTTCATCATACTATAACTTAATTGTTTGATATCCTATTAGTTGTTTGTCCTGTAAATTCCTGTGGGGGAGTAGAGGAATTTGACGCAAAATTATATTTTTTTTTCAATAATCCAATGTTAATAAGATTATACTCTAAATCAGTTCAGTAATACCTAACCTGTTGAATTTCATTGTATATTATATCTAAATCTGTTTAGTATTGATGGTTGTGGGTGCGTTAGCATGAGGTTATTTTGCTCAATAAGAGGGTGAGAAAAATATTTTTAATAAAAAAACTTGTTTTTTACCTGTAAATCAGTTATGTAGGAATGACAAATTGATGGGCTTATTTCTTAGCTCAGTTTAAGTTTCCAGAAAGTACCACCCGTTCTTTTCCTTGTTTATATAGCTTTCGGAAGCTCTTATTTATATTCAATAACAAAATTAATAATGAAATAGCCTATTAAACCCAAAGGTGTTAATAAACCATTGAATAATAAATAGATAAATTAAAAAAGGGCTATTTCTTTAAACTTAGATGTTATAATGGATGCTTCGGTAGGATGCTTTGCATTTTCTAGTAGTTTTTTCCAAAAGGTATCATCAAATAATTTCTTTAAGTACATGTACCTGAATACTTTAATCAGTACTTCACGTGTTATTCCATCTTTATTACTCTCTCTGGCACCAAAGTGGTCTTCGAAATCATAAAAGCTAGGTGATTTACTCTTTAGCCATTCATCATCGGCGTACTTCTTTATCTTTTCTATCTGTTTGCGGGTGATGCTAAAATAGGGCTCTAGTTCTTGGTGTAATGATCCTTCAGTCAATAAAGGGAATACTTCTGCATACCAGGCATAAGCATAGTGATCTGGTAAAAGAGTTTGTGTTTGTGGGCTTATTTTTGTTTGCAGTATTTGAAACCGCTGGAGATTATAGAGGGCTTTTCCTAAATCTTTTGTCATAAAGTCGATTAGTTAGAATAGGGGGTAATAATCAGTAGTTCAAATCTAAGAAAATTATGAAATGAAAAGTGTTACGTTTAGATGGCTAATTAAATGGCTAAGTCAATTTTGCTAATTTTGTTACTTAAATACATAACAACATGGGTCTATTAATTCAAATTCACTCATTCTTAAGGTGGATAGTACTTATTTTACTTTTAGCTGCCATTATTAAATCATTGAGCGGGTTAATGTCGAAACGTGCATATGCTCCATCAGATAATAAGATCAGTTTATTTCTTTTAATATCTACCCATACCCAGTTACTGGTGGGCCTTGCGCTTTATTTTATGAGTTCGAAGGTTATGTTTAATGCTGCAACCATGAAAAATAACGTTGCAAGGTTTTTCACGGTTGAACATTCTACCATGATGCTAATTGCCATTGCATTAATTACTATAGGCCATATAAGCAGTAAAAAAGCAGCTACTGATGCTGCTAAGTTCAAGAAAGCTTTTTGGTTCTTTTTAATAGCGCTGCTTGTAATATTTGCAGCTATCCCGTGGCCATTTATGCAGGTTGCTAAAGATGCAGTAATTGGTTGGTTTTAATTAAAGCTGGATGATTGAGCGTGTAAGAGGTAAGGAGAAGGCAATATTAGTTGGCATTTGCCATAAGGAGCAACGTAAGGAGCAACTTACCGAATATTTAGATGAGCTTACCATGTTGTGTAACACGGCTGGTGCCACACCGGTAAAAGTGTTTACACAAAACCTTCACAGTTTCGACCCTGCTTTTTTGATTGGTAGTGGTAAGGTAAAAGAGATACAGGCTTATATAGAAGAGCATAAAGAGGTTGATCTTGTAATATTTGACGATGAGCTTTCGCCATCGCAGCAGCGTAATCTTGAAAAGGAATTAAAGCGGAAGATACTTGACCGGACTGGTCTCATCCTCGATATTTTTGCTGACCGTGCACAAACTGCCTATGCTAAAACACAAGTTGAGCTTGCTCAATACGAATACCTTTTACCACGCCTGACTGGTATGTGGACTCACCTGGAGAAACAACGGGGTGGTATTGGTGTGCGCGGTCCCGGTGAATCGGAAATTGAAACAGATAGAAGGCGTATTCGTAAGCGTATTGCTTTGTTAAAAGAGAGACTTGAAGAAGTGGATAAGCAAATGACCACTCAGCGCCAGAGCAGGGGTAAGCTTATTCGAGTTTCACTGGTGGGTTATACCAACGCAGGTAAGTCAACCATTATGAATATGGTTAGCCACTCGAATGTATTTGCTGAGAATGCTCTTTTTGCAACACTTGATACAACCGTTAGAAAAGTAGCATTTGATAATATAGCCTTCTTGCTTTCAGATACAGTAGGTTTCATCAGAAAACTGCCTACATTCCTTATTGAGGCCTTTAAGTCCACTTTAGATGAGGTTAGAGAAGCTGACCTGTTATTGCATGTAGTAGATGTTTCGCACCCTTCATTCGAAGAACATATTAAAGTGGTTAACCAAACATTAGCTGATTTAAAATGCTCTGATAAACCAACTCTTATTGTTTTTAATAAGATGGATATGTATCGTATACCGAATGAGGAGGACGAGATGGTACCGCTTTCATTAGAAGGGCTCAAGAATTCATTTATACAGAAATCGCATGAGCCTTGTGTATTTATATCGGCTGCTACCAGGTCGAATATTGATGAGTTAAGAACTGTTTTGCTTGATAATGTCAGGAAGCAGTATAGTGTACGATACCCTTATATGGTAGTGTAAGGTAAATGTTAATTTTGAAGTATGAAGATCGATTCAAAGACAGTAGATAAACTAGCCGAGTTAGCAAAGTTGGAGTTTGATGAGGCATCTCGCGATGAAATTGTGAATGATCTTAACCGAATTGTAAGCTTTGTAGAAAAACTCAATGAGTTAAACACCTCTTCAGTAGAGCCATTGGTATATCTTTCCGATTCGACCAATGTAATGCGTGATGATATTGTGAAACAAGAGATCACACAAGAAGAAGCATTGAAGAATGCACCTAAGAGGGACTCTGATTATATCAAAGCCCCTAAGGTTATCGACAAAAAATAAATTCTTATTACCGTATTAGCTCTTTGCAGGCGCAGCAGCGGCGGGTTTTGCCGGTGTAAGCGTTTTTGCTGCATTAAGCATCGATTGTATCTGAGGTTCGCTGAAATTAGTTACTGCACCATCGGCGCCTTGTGAATGATCGCTGGCATAGAAAGTTTTATCCCCCTTTTTTATCACCGCATAAAAATGGTATTCCTCATTAACCATTTGTGTTTTGTATATAATAGATACGCTGTCTTGTGCTACATAACTCTGAAATTTATCTACATCATCACCGGCAATATCTTTTTTCTTCCTGTCCATGGTCATACCCGATACGTTAACAGTAATGTTAAACCATTTTTGCACCGATATATGCAGATCTCCTGAAGGGAGAGATTCAATTACGTGCGGCCTTTCTGTTGTATCTGGTATATCAATAGTAGCAGGCACACCATATGAAATCAGGTTTACCCGTATCATCCCAGGTGCCAATGGAGCTTCGGTTTCTGTTTCAACAGGTTTATCCTGGGTGCATGAGTTAAATGAGAACATTGCACAAATGAGCCCGCCGATGAGTAGAGTTTTATACATTTTATTAAGTTATTTAAAATGATTATAATGCAAAGGTAAAATATTATTTACATTTACTTTGTTATGTAATAATGATGGGAATAAAGAAAACAGTTAAGAACGCCTTGTTGCCAAACCCAAAGGAATGGGCTTTCTGGATTGTACTTGCCCTGATTTTTAAGGCGGTGATTCCTTTGTTAATGATCTTGCATGGACACAGATCAAATCCACATCTTCTGGGTTTTGATTTTATAGGCGATACACCATCATATATTGATCCTATTGAAAAATTGATGTCAAACGGGCATTATTACCCCGACCATAGAATGCCGGGTTATGGAATAATATATCTATTCTTCAGGTTATTCTTTTCTTATGTAGGGGCATATAATTGTATTGTAATTCTTCAGCTAATTATATCTTCAGTAAGTGTTTATTGCATGGCATTACTGACAAGGTTGATACTACGATCTCAAGGTGCTTTTTATGTATGTTTTTACATTTTTCTCATCAGTACATATTCTAATTACTATGATGTGTGTCTCATGACAGAATCATTGTGTACTTCATTTCTCATATTTGGTACATGGTTATTTTCTCTGTATTTCTTTTTGAAAAGGCCCCGATATTTGATTTTTTCAGGATTGCTATTAACCTGGGTTGTCTTTCTCAGGCCCGCATTTGCACCTGTTATTATAATAATGGGTATTATATTAATTGTGTATTCTTTAAAAAATAGAACAGCAATAGTAAAACCCTTGTTGTTATTATGTTTGCCTTTCCTGATTTTTGATGGTATATGGATAGGCAGGAACTATAGTGTGCATCATAGATTCATTCCACTTGCTAATGGAATTTACTATCCTTATATCGATTCGTCTTACATGAAGCCGATGTTCAAGTTTGTTCAGGCATGGGGCGGGGCTGGAGATATACCTTCTTCAAGTTCAGCTATGAGTTGTTTTGGTGGCGTATTATTTCCTGATGAACCTGAACCGAAAGCATATGATTCAATTCCGGATTATATTTATACATCAAAATTTAATAAGGATAGTTTGTTACAGCTACGAAAGCTGACTAAGGCCTTTATGGCTATGCAAAAACCAGCAGTTGACAGCTTTTTCAAGGCTTCGGGCCGCAATTGGAATAAGGCTTTTAGTATATTTAACGAAAGACTAATACCCAGAACCAATGAAGCCGCTATTTGCCAGAATGAGGTTATTAGGAGATTTAATGATTATACGGAATCGATAAGGAAGGAGAAGCCATTTCTATATTATGTAAAGGCACCACTAATATTTATTGATGAATTTTTGTTTGAGCCAAGTGGTGTGGTATTCAAAAGAGCCCAGGTTGGTATCCTCAGTAAAATTGTTCCATTGTTTTATGAGGCGCTATATGACTTTATTATATATCTGGGACTATTGGGTATGGTAATACTTACTGTAATGGGTTTTAAGTCGGGTTATTTAGGTTGGATACTAACCTCAATACCTTTATGCAGTATATTGGTGCACCCTATACTTGTGAGGCTTGGCGATAATAGATACCTGATGCCTGCATGGCCATTCTTAATAGCTTGTGCTGCATACTTTATTATTCTAATTGCGGAGAAAGTTCAAAATAGTAAGAGCCGTTGATTATCCTTAACGGCTAGAATCAGCCTGTACCTGGTAAATATTTTCGGTTTGATTATTTGAACTATATATTTTTTGATAGTGAGTTTTCCTTATTTGTAGAGTGTCATTACAAATCCGTTTTAGCATTGCTGTTGTAATGTCTGTATTATTTCCGTTGGTGAAATATACCAGAGCAGTTTTGTTTTTTAATAAAATTTCAGAAATATCAATTCTTTTAGACCAATAAAGTAGCCGATTATCATAGGTGGTATACAAATATGAATTAGGATATGTTTTTTCTAAAAAATCATTATATACGGGCAGGTCCCATTTACCTGAATATGAAATACCAAGGAACAATGCAACTTCGGGGCAAGCCTTTTGACCATCAGTAACAATAATTAAAGGCGTATTCTTATGTTTATCAAGGAACTGATTAGTTTTATCAAATGCCACATCCATAATTTTAGCACTATTGCAGATAGTGAAGCTTTGCAATCCACCCCAACCGATTACAGCCAACAGAATAATAAGAAATAGTGGCTTGCCATAAGATTGAAAAGGTTTATTGGGCAGGGCAGCCGAAATAGTTTTATAAGAAACAGCAAGTATAAAAGGGAAAAAAATAAATAATGGTATGAAATAATAAAATTTAAGAATAACAATAACCCTATGCATAACCGGATCGGGGTACAGGACTTTGTATTGTTTGGCAATTATTAACATAAATGAGAATAAGAAAAGAACAACTCCAATAATTGCAGAAGTATTTCCTGATGAGTTTGACTTTTTTCTCAGCCTTTGTATAAGCGCAACTATAAATGCCATTAAAGCAATTATAAAGACTAGTGTGAATAGTATATGATAACTAAGTATATCAATGATATTGGTGGAATATGCCGAAATATCCAGGAAGCCGGTCTTGCCTTGGCCATAAGCCCCGGAATGAATAACCAGTGATTTTATCCACCCTGCCCAATTTCTTAACTGGTTATAAAGTGGGAACAATAGAACTACCGAAAATAATGCGGTAGAGATAAGATATATTATCCGTTGTCTTCCTTTTTCAATTATAAAGAATACCAATAATACTAAGGGGAAGCAGTAAATTTTAGTGGTAATGAGTAATGCTGTGAGGAGTCCGAAAGCAATGACATTCTTATTTGTAGTGCTTTGTTCAGGTTTATTATTTCCAATAGTATTTACATACAAGTATGCTGAAAACAGAATTCCCAAAATGGTAATACTTGATTCAGTATTTAAACAAATAGCCATTTTAATTGTATCGGCATAAAACAGCGGCGCTGCCTGAAAAAGTAATGCTAGTGTTACATTGCCCGAAGAGCGATACACATAAATGCCTGCCCAAAGAGTAGCCAGTGCCAATAAAATGGTTAACACTATACTGCAAGTAAATAAATAACTTTCGGGGTGCAGTAGTACATCTTTATATAATTCGGTGCCTTGAGAAAAAAGATGTTGCATTAAAATTACAATTGCTGCAAAACAGTCCACCGGTGTCCCGGGGTGTTCTATGTTTCCCACCCTGAAATGGCCACTTGCAATATTGGTGGCATTTAAAAGATACGGGTATTCGGGGTCGAAATTGCCGATATAGAATCGCTTTATTCCCTGAAGAAAAATTATAGCCATAGTTACATAAATCAATGGTAGTATAAGGAATAACCATTTTTTATTTAAACCTTGCTCCATTTCAGGGAGTTATTTTTTAGCGATAAAGTAATACTGTGCTCCAAACGGAAGGCGCATGAGAATTTTTTCGAAAGGCCTTAAGAAGGCAAGTAAGGCAGGGAAGTAAAACAAAAATCGGGGCGGGTAGATCAAGTTAAACCCTGCAGTTTTTAAAAGTTTCTTTGTTTCGGCCGGATATAATACAATAGCATCTCGATCAAACGGAATACGTTTCATAACCATACGGGTACCTGGATTGATCGGATTATTTTCAAAAAGAGCCAAAACTCCACCAGGTTTCAGGGCGTCATAGATTAACTTAAGTGCTTCTGCCCTCTGCTCTAAGGGGATATGGTGAAATACTCCATTTACAAAACAAAGATCAAAAGTATTTTTAGTGCTGAAATTTTTCAATTCAGTGTAATTAATTCTTCCATTGTCTGAATTTTTAATGCGTGCGTAGCTTAGTGCTTCATCAGCTGTATCGGTACCTACAATTACCGCATCTGGGAAATATTGTTTTAAAAGCATAGTAGCATCACCAATTCCGCAACCAAAGTCGAGGATACTATGCACCGTAAGTTTGTTCGATAGGTTTTTTGCAAGGTCTTTAAAACGACCGTGTATGAAAAAGTATTTGTCTTCGCCACTTAATGATATGCCTTTGTTAAGCATTTCATCATATTCCTTCGATTTATCAAAAAGAGCCTCCATTATTTTTGTAATGACTCGAAGTAGGCAAGCCTGTCTTTAACAAGTTCCAGAACCCTATTTACAAGATAGGTGAGAAAAAATATTGCGCCTGCTACGTAAAAAAATATCATAGTGATGTAACGCGACCAATGTTCGTTGGTTAGCCCAGTGGTTAATCTGTGCCATATACTATTCACTATTAATAGTGAGCCTATAATATAACATAACATACTTATAAAAATGGCGATATTGTGTTCAAATAAGTAATGCAGAATATTTTTTTTGCGGGTTTGTTTTGCTTGCAAGCTAAAGTGAACCACATTGCTGGTTATGCTTGATATACTTAAAAGCAATAGAGCAATTAACCCTGAAACATCAGCAACCAGGAACCTGTATATCATCCAGTCTTCAAGAAAATGTTTCTGCAAATAAAAACTTACCGGATTTGCCATAATAACTCCCGCAAATAATAAGCATAATAGTGCCAGTAGGGTAAATATTTTATACGGAACATAAAGGAAAACATTTTCCAGAATTACAAACAGAAAACGTTTGCCGTCTTTCCATATTTTCAATTTCGATTCTCCTTCTCTTTCAGAGTAGGTCATGTTTTTTTCAATAACCTTAACATTTCTACTTAATATGGCCCTTGCACTCATGGCAGGGGTGAAATTAAGCCCGTCTGGTAATGGCATTATTGCGTTCAAAACGCTTTTACGTATTACTCTCATACCACTGGCGGTATCTTTGATCCGCTCACTCGAGACAAAAGAAAGCAGAATGGAAAAGAGTGTATTCCCGATTCTTCTTACCAGGGGCATCTTGCTTTCTTTGCTTAATCTTGATCCGATAGCAATATCAGCGCCTTCTTCTGTAATTGAATTGCATAAAATGACAAAAAAATTAGGGTCGCAGGTACCATCCGCATCCAGGAAAGCAAGTAGGTCAGCATTTGAAGAACTGTTCCAGCCTTCTTTAATGGCTGCTCCATATCCCCGGTTATGTTCAAAAACAATAAGCTTTGCTTTATCACTGTGTTGTGAGGCTATTTTAACTGTATTGTCGGTAGAACCATCACTAACAACAACTATTTCAATCGAAGTTACTTTGGTATTACTGCATATATATTTCCGGGCAGCATCCGTCCGTAAAATTATACTTTCGATGCTTTGCTCTTCGTTTAGGGCCGGAATGACAATTAGTAACTTCATTTATTAATTGAACAAATCAGAATTTAAAGTAAAATAGATGTAAATATACGTTTGTAGTCTATATAAGGCAATAATGAGTTTCGGTTATAATATTTTTCTGCCCGCAAATTAATGCCTAAATACCTTATATTTGCTGTATATGGAGTACGAAATAAAACCTCACGAAAAATTAAGTTTGGGTATAAAGGAATTATGGCAATACCGTGAATTGTTTTTTTTCTTTACATGGCGTGATATTAAGGTGAAATATAAGCAGACTTTTCTTGGTTTTTTATGGGCTATACTTCAGCCGCTGTTACTTATGTTTATTTTCTCACTTCCTGGCAAAGCATTAAATATTCCTTCTGAAGGTATGCCTTACTCGCTTTTTGCTTTTTCAGGCCTAATACTATGGCTTGTGTTTTCATCAGGAATTTCTAATGCCGGTAATAGTATGATCAATAATGCCAATATTATAAAGAAAATATATTTCCCGCGCCTTATTATTCCTATCTCATCTATTTTGGTTTCCTTGTTTGATTTTTTGATGGCTTTCATAGTTTTTGCAGGCATGCTTGTTTATTACAAAATAAACATAGACTTTACACGATTTTTCCTGTTTTTGCCAGCCAGTGTTGCTATTACAGCAATTTCTACATTTGGTACCGGCTCATTACTGGCAGCACTCAATATAAAATACCGCGATTTCAGGTACGTTATTCCATTCCTGGTGCAAGCCATGATATTTGTTACACCGGTCATTTATCCAGTATCAATAATAGCGGAGCGGTATACATGGGCTAAATATATTTTTGCATTAAACCCAATGTATGGAGCAATAGAATTATTCAGAGCAGGATTTACGCATGCCATTTTAGTCAAAGATCTATTACTATTGAGCTTTGGATCGGGAGTTGTTTTCTTTATGATTGGATTATACTATTTCCGGAAAACTGAATTTTATTTTGCTGATGTAGCTTAATGAAACCCATACTTGAAATAAAGGATATATCAAAAAGATTTCGGATAAGCCACGAAAATCAGGCATATATGAGTATGCGCGATTCAATTGCTTCTTTGTTTAAGCGGAGTTCATCAACAACAGAAGAGTTTTATGCTTTAAAGAATGTAAGTTTTAATATAAATCCGGGCGAAAGTATAGGGATAATTGGTAAGAATGGGGCCGGAAAATCAACATTGCTAAAAATACTTTCTAAAATTACTCCCCCTACATCTGGTAGTATTATTTCTAGGGGACGAATTGCAAGTTTGCTGGAAGTTGGTACCGGTTTTCATCCTGAACTTACAGGAAGAGAAAATATTTATTTGAATGGATCTATACTTGGTATGAAAAGGAAAGAGATCGTTTCGAAATTTGATATGATAGTAGATTTTAGTGGCACAGAAAGGTTTTTAGATACGCCCTTAAAGCATTTCAGTAGTGGGATGCAACTTCGTCTTGCTTTTTCAGTAGCAGCTTTCCTTGAGCCTGAAATATTGGTTATTGATGAAGTCCTCGCTGTTGGTGATGCTGAATTCCAGAAAAAATGCATGGGCAAAATGGAAGAGGTAGGTAAAGAAGGAAGGACTATTTTGTTTGTCAGCCACAATATGGAGGCTGTTTCACGACTTTGTACCAGAGCTATCTTGTTGCAGGATGGAGGAGTTACGTATAATGATGATACTAAGAAAACCATATCTGCGTACTATAATGTAAATGAAAATCTGGCTAAAAGCATAATGCTATCTGATAGGAAGGACCGTAGTGGTAATGGAAAATGTAGATTCGAGAAGATTTGGTTTACCGATGAGAAAGGTAATGAGGTTAACCGTTTTAAATCGGGGGAATATGTTAGAATACATGGCCTGGTTAGGCCAATAGAGGCCGTACCTAAGAAAATGTATGCCTCGGTCTCCTTCTGTAATAATGGCGGAGAACGTATGTTTAGCCTGGGCTCGGGGCTAATAGATAAGAAGGTTGTAATAAATGGCCTCACAGAAATTCAGTGGACTATGCCTAAGCTGCCTTTATCTACTAATGATTATTGGGGTGATTTATTTTTATTTGAAACTGCAGGAGGACTTGACATGAATGATCAGGTGGAACATGCATTCAGGTTTGTAGTTGATGAAGGCGATTTTCATGGCACCGGCAGACTTCAGGCAGCAGGAAGGGATATGGTTTTTGTGGATTTTAACGTAGAATATAAAAATGAATTGAGTTGAGCGAAATGAAATTTATTTTTATAGGAGGCTGCGGAAGATCGGGCACTACATTAGTTCAAAAGCTGTTGGTGCTGCATTCAAAAATAAGTGGTGGTGGCGAATTTGATTTTATGCCGCAACTACTGAACTTGTATGGTGAAATGAACCAGGAGGAACAACTTAAAAGGCAAGCCTTTTTTTATGGGAAAGGACAACTTGCTTTGTATTGGAGGAAATTTATTGAAGAACTTATTGCTGGCAATATAAAAACGGATAAGTATGAATATATATCGGAGAAAACTCCATCTAATATTGACTGCGCTGAGCGTATATTAGATCTTATCCCTGACAGTAAGTTTATTTATGTTTACAGAGATGGGCGTGATGTGGTGAATTCATATAAAGAAGTTAGAAAGCGCGCCAGGGAAAATGGAGAATTAATGAAATTCAGTATTAGGGATTGGGCCAAAAAGTGGAACGATGCATCCAGGAGATATAGCGAGTTAAAAGGAAACAATAAATACAATGGCCGTCATATTGCAGTAAAATATGAGGAATTGATAAGCAAACCAGAAGAAACGCTTAAGCAAATAATGATCTTTTTGGGTTTAAAACTTGAGGAACAACAGTTGATTCCTGAAGCTGAGGGCGCAAATGTATTGAATATGAAAGTAGATGGAATATGGTATACCGATAAAATGTATGAGCAAAAAATAAATGCAAGAAATAGTTATAAATGGCAAAAAGAATTAACCCTGTTGCAAAGAATAATGTACCAGACGATGATGGCTTACAGGCTTAAAGAGTATGGTTATGCAGTATCGCCTGTGTATATTAAATTGCAGTTGATGTTTAAAAAAGTATATTTAAGCCTGAGTAAATAAGAAAAGATATTGAAACAATAAGATGGCTCAAAATAAAGCTCCATATTTAATAAACCTTCAAAGTATTGGTGCGGTTGAAAATGGGTATATAAGTATTGCACAGTCTCCTGAAATTCCTTTTCAGGCTAAAAGGATCTACTGGACATATTATACGCCTGAAGGAGTTATAAGAGGGCATCATGCGCATAAAAATCTTAATCAGGTAATAATAGCTGTTCATGGATGTATTATATTTAATATTGAAAATGTAAATGGTGATAAGTCTCGTTTTGTTCTCGATCATCCATCTAAAGGTTTATTTATACCGCCTATGCATTGGAGAACAATAGAATTATTTAAGGATTCAGTTCTGTTGTGTCTCGCTTCTGAAGAATATATTGAAAAAGACTATATAAGAAACTACGACGAGTTTAAAAAGAATAAATAAGGTAGTACCTGAGGTTGCTGACTGTATGGGAATTAAAGAAGTAACATATAAAGAGTTTGATGATATTTTCCATGAAAGTAACTATGTTTTTAATAAAGCTGCGTTCAATAATTTGAACAAGCATAGAACAGAAGAAGTAAAGTATTTGATTTTTAATGATGTTGGTAAGGATAAGGTCGGTATTATTGGAGGTATTAAAGATGGAATATTTTCATCACCATTTTCTGCCCCATTTGGCGGGTGGAGTTATAATGGGGACATTGAATTAAAGGATTTAGAAAATGCTTACGAGTCCCTTGAAAAATATTTAGTTGCCAAAGGAGTGAAAAAAATTAAGATTACACTTCCTCCCTTTTTCTATAACGGATCGGATTTGGCACTGGTATGGAATGTTGCATTTAGGAGGGGCTATAATAATACAGTAACGGACTTGAATTTTCAATTCGACCTGGATTATTTTAATGAAAACTATTTACAAAATATTGCCTATAATGCGCGTAAAAATTATAAGATCGGTGAACGTGAAAGATTATGTTTTTGTAAGGTAACCGAACCCGATAAAATAAGGCAAGCGTATGATATTATTAGTGAAAACAGGAAGCAAAGAGGATTTCCTTTAAAGATGAGGTTTGAAGATGTTATAAGAACAATAGAAGTTGTAAAGGCTGATTTTTTTATAGTAACTGACAAGGCAAATAATAATGCAGCATCAGCGATGGTGTTTCATGTTACAGAGGAAATAGTTCAGGTTGTTTATTGGGGTCATCTTGCTGAACATGCTTCATTAAAGCCGATTAATTTTCTGTCGTACAATTTATTTGGGTATTACAAGAAAGCAGGGATGGCATATGTTGATATTGGACCATCAACAGAAGATAGTATTCCTAACTATGGCCTTGTGGAGTTTAAACAAAGTATAGGATGCGAGGTGTCTGCTAAAATTACCCTTATAAAGAATTTATAATATGAGAGATTTGGAACATTACCAGGATAATTATGAAGGTATTCCATTCGAAAAGTACCAGGTGAAGTATCGTAAGCAGAAAGTAAAAGATACACTGGCCAGGTATAAGCATTCATCTATAGTTGAAGTGGGGTGTGGATTGAGCTCAGTAATGAACGACATGGAAGATTTTGAAAAGCTGCAAGTAATTGAGCCGGGTAAACTTTTTCATGAAAAAGCGGTTAAAGATTCATTATCTCATTCCCAAAAAGAAAAAATATTTGTTGTACGCGAATATTTTGAGTTGTGGAAGCCGGAAAGCGGGTTAGTTCCTCCCGATTTTATTATTATAAGTTGCCTTTTGCATGAGGTGGAAAACGCAATTGCTTTGTTAGAAAAAGCGCGTGAGATATCAAGCAAAGACACTGTTATACATATTAACGTACCTAATGCAAGGTCATTTCACAGGTTATTGGCTGTAGAAATGGGTTTAATAAAGAATATTCATGAAAAATCTGAAAATCAGTTAAAATTCCAGCAATACCGTATTTTTGATATTGAAGAATTGAGCCAACTTGTGAAAACTGCCAATTTTGAAATTATTGAATGTGGCACTTTTAGCTTTAAGCCATTTACGCATAAGCAAATGCAAAATATGATAGATGCCGGGCTTATATCTGAAGAAATGCTTGATGGGTTTTACAAAATGGAAAAATATTTACCTGAAGTTGGGTCTGAAATATTTATGAATATTAAGAAAAAGTAACATTGAAAAACAAGATCACATGGCTAAAAGAAACTCTGTAAGTGAATCACAATATATCAAGAAGCAAAATGCGAAGGATTTTGATAATAAGCAAACGCTGCTTGATAACCTTTTGAATAATCCAATACCAAAGGAAGAACTTCATTCTAACTTAGGGTTGTTTATTGATCGCCGTCTGTTATCAAGGTATTTGTTCATTAATGAATTGTACACTAAAATTTTAGGGCTTCATGGCAAGATATTTGAATTTGGTGTAAGATATGGCCAGAATTTATCCCTGTTTACCAGCCTCAGAGGCATATATGAACCCTTTAATCATAACAGGAGAATAGTGGGTTTTGATACGTTTGAGGGCTTTGTAGGTGTAGACGCATCAAAGGATCCATCTTCAAGTAAGTCGGGTGATTATTCGGTTACTCAAGCTTATGATAAATTCCTTTCGAATGTGTTGTCTATTCATGAATCGCTTGCACCGGTTGAGCAAATAAAGAAATTTGAACTGGTAAAGGGCGATGCATCCATAACACTGCCTAAGTATCTTTCAAAACACCAGGAAACAATTATTTCCCTTGCTTATTTTGATATGGATATTTATAAGCCAACGCGAGATTGTCTGAAAGCAATTGTTCCTTATTTGTCAAAGGGATCAATAATTGCTTTTGATGAGTTGAATGATGAGACCTGGCAAGGTGAATCGATTGCTCTCAGAGAGGTATTGGGTACCAATAAGTTTAAGATACATCATTCAATGTTCAGATCGGCGGCGGGTTATCTTATTTATGAATAATGCATTCCGTAATTTTAAAATACTATAGTTTGATTGTGGTTTTATGAAAATTCCATTTTTTAGCCTTGAAAAAGTACATTCTGAAATTGAGGATGAATTAATTGTTTCATTTAAGCAAGTTCTCCATAACGGGAATTTTATTTTAGGCAGTAAGGTAGAAGAATTTGAAGAAGCTTATGCTAATTATTGTGGTGTTCGCCATGCTATTGGTGTTGGTAATGGACTTGATGCACTTATACTTATTTTGGAGGGATACAAGGAAATGGAAGTGTTGGCCGAAGGCGATGAGGTAATAGTTCCATCAAATACTTATATAGCTACGGTTTTAGCAATTGATAGATCTCGACTTAAGCCAGTATTAATAGAGCCTGATTTGAGAACATATAATATTGATGCCCAAAGAATAGGGGAAAAGATCTCATCTCGCACAAGAGTTATACTGCCAGTTCATCTATACGGACAATGCGCAGAAATGGGTGCCATTAAAAGCCTGGCTGCAAAGCATAATATAATTGTAATTGAAGATGCAGCCCAGGCGCAAGGTGCATTGCATAAAGGGAAAAAAGCTGGTTCGCTGGCAAACGCAGCCGGATTTAGCTTTTACCCTGGTAAAAATTTGGGCGCCCTTGGTGATGCCGGAATGATAACTACCAATGATGATAAGTTAAGTGGGGTTATAAAAGCATTGAGGAATTATGGCAGCGAGAAGAAGTATTATAATATATACAAGGGCTTAAACAGCAGATTGGATGAATTGCAAGCGGCTTTTCTATTGAGCAAACTCAAATACCTCGACAAATGGAACAAAGAGAGGCAGTCAATTGCTGCACACTATATATCTCTTTTGAAACACACACCAGGTATTATATTGCCTGAAACTATTACTAATGCATCGCATGTATTTCATCAATTTGTAATCAGAACCTTAAAAAGAGATGAATTGAAAGCGCATATGGAAAAGCAGGGTATAGGTACTATAATTCATTACCCGATTCCTCCTCATTTGCAGAAAGCATATGAAGATTTGGGTCACAGTAAAGGAGATTTTCCTTTAGCAGAAGAAATAGCGGATACGTGCTTAAGTTTACCTATATACCCAGGTTTGAAAGAGAGGGATATTGAATTCATTGTTTCTGTAATAAACGAATTTTTGAAATAAAACTGATTTGATGCAACCGCTCGTTACAATTGGTGTGGCTAATTATAACAACGCAAATTATGTGCTTGATACTTTAAACAGTATTAAAGCTCAAAACTACCCGAATGTTGAAGTGGTTATCATAGATGATTGCTCTGCCGACAATAGCCCTGCTATGATAAGGGACTGGCTTAAAGATTATAATAAACCTGCTAAATTTATTATTCACGAAAAGAATAGAGGTGTAAGTGCTGTCTGTAATGAAATTTTGAAAAATGCAAAGGGTAAATACATTTCGCTTATTGCTACTGATGATATTATGATGCCTGAAAAAATATCAATACAGGTAGATATTATGGAGAAGACACCTGATGACGTGGGCATAGTTTATTCCGACGCTTATTTAATCAAAGAAGATGGCAGTCCTAGGTTTGGTTTGTATATGCAGCGGTTCAGAGATTTTGAAGATGCCCCTGAAGGAGATGTGTTTAATGAGCTATTAAAGGGAACATTTACGCCTGACAATACCATGCTTTTTAAGAGCTCATGTTATGCAGATGTTGGAGGGTATGATGAAGGACTCATATATGAAGACCAGGACATGTTATTGAGGCTGGCAAGGAAGTATAAATTTATTTACTCAGATTATGTATCCCTGAAATACAGGCTTCGGAAAAATAGCCTATCAGTTACAATTAGGAACTGGTATGCATCACAGCTTAAAGTATTCGCCAAGCATGTTAATTATTCTAATGACGCTTTGAATGCTTTAGAAATGACCGCCAGGAATGCATATTATGAACGAGATAAAGAAGCCTTAAATAGTTTAGAAGAGTATAAGCATTTAAGTAAATACATTGCTACATTAAACATATTATGGAAACTAAGAATACCCAGATCAATAGTTAGAATAATGGCTAAGATGGGTAAAGGTTTTACTTTGAAAGCCTAATTAACATGAGTAATAAATCAAAAATAAAAATACTCTTTTTTACTCCATTTGCCGGGTATACAGGTTCTGAGGTTTCCCTCACTAACCTTATGAAGCAACTCGATACTAAAAAATTTGAGATTCGTTTATATGCAATGAGTAAAGGTGAGTTATTGGATACCTTACCTGCTCAAATTACAACATACTATTATAAGGGTATTGGTGGGTTGACAAAACGGTTTATAAATAAACTAACAAGGGTATTTACTAAGAATGGAGAGCTTGAAAAGGATGTGATGAATATTCATAATGAGTTTAAGCCTGATATATGGTATCTGAACACTTTATTGTTAGATAATATAGCCAGCATCGCACAGAAGAATAGGATCAAATATGCAGTGCATTTCCATGAATTGCTTAAACAATATAATTACATTTCGGCTGATAAGATGCAGGAAATGTTAAGTGGAGCATCATTTACCGTTGGATGTTGTGAAAGTGTATGTGGTAATTTGAAGGTATTTGGTACATCAAAAGTACTTAAGCAATACGAATGTATTGAAACAGATCGAATAAAGAGTGACAGTGAAAAGGTTAGCAGCATAAGGAATTCACTTTCTGTTCCGGATGGACATGCAATAATTGCAATGTCCGGCCAAAGAACAGACATTAAGGGGTTCGATATTTTTATTGATGTTGCAAGGCGGTTGCGTGATAAACCCTATTTTTTCTTGTGGCTTGGCGGATCATGCAATACGGGATACGCATTGTTTCTGGAGAAAATTATTGCATATCATAAGTTGGTCAATATTAAAATAATGCATCCATCAAGAGAAGAGTATTACAACTATCTGGATAGTTGCGATGTTTTCTTTTTGAGCTCGCGCGAAGATTCATTTCCACTTGTAATGCTAGAAGCTGCCTTTTTGGGTAAATATATAGTATCCTTAAATTCGGGTGGTGCCAACGAGTTTCTGGATGAAAACTCAGGGCATATTATAAATTCGTTGAACGTATATGAAATTGCAAGTGAACTAGATGATGTTTGCCGGAAAAATAAGAATAATACTGTACTGGAAAGGAGTAAAGAACTTGCTTTAAAGTTTGACGCGGTAAAGCAGGCAAAGCTGTTTGAAGTATTACTTCAGAATGAATGCCCGAAGCAGTAAAATGCTTAATATCGTTGGGATTCAGATTGTCTCAGATCGCAAAATTTCGGAAACTTTAGTATATTTGTAGAGTAGTGTCAGTAGAGCCGAAGATGAAAAAATATTTAATTGTAATTTGTACGGTATTTGCTAGTGTATTTTCGGTAAAAACCATTGCGCAAATACCTGGTTATCTCTATGGCATGACCAATAACCAGCAAACATCCTGGGGTACAGTTTTTAGTTTCGATCCGCTCAATAATAAGTATGTAAACAAGATTTTATTAAACTTAACCCCTGACGGTGGATTTCCACAGGGAAGTTTAATGCAAGCTACAAATGACACGCTTTACGGCTTGATAAATCAAGGTGGAGCAAATAATTTGGGCGTAATTTTTAGCGTAGACCCTGTGTCAGGAGTCTTTAGTAAATTACTTGATCTCAATACTGCATCAGGCACACACCCCATTGGCAATCTTATGCAAGCTTCAAATGGTTATTTATATGGCATGACCAATGAGGGAGGTGCTTATAATGATGGGGTTTTGTTTCGTTATGATATAGCAAAAAACCAGGATTCAGTATGTGTTAACTTTAGCGATACTAATGGTGCCTCACCTAATGGAAGCATGATTCAAGCTTCTAACGGACTGCTATATGGCATGACAACCCATGGTGGCGATACAACAAACGGGCTTGTTTTTTCATACAATACTGTAACAAATAAGTACACTGTAGTTTATCGTTTCCCGGGTTCAATCGGATACCCGTTTGGAAGCCTTGTGGAAGGTTATGATAACTTATTGTATGGAATGACCGAGTTAGCTTTTGGCTCGGGTGGCGTGCTTTTTAGTCTGAACCCGGTAACCAACAAAATAAAATTTATGCATGTTTTTAGTGCAGGTACCGGGAATCTTCCAATGGGTTGCACTTTATTGCAAAGCAGAGATAGCCTACTATATGGCACAACTACTAAAGGCGGTACAAATGGCCTTGGTGTTATTTTTAGTTACAGAATTAGAGATTCAGTTTATAAAGCATTATCAAGTTTTAATGATTCAAATGGTTCAAAGCCTATTGGCAGCCTTATACAAGCCAATAATAATGCTTTATACGGTATGACTCCTTATGGCGGTTACAATGAATATGGAGTTATATACCGTTATGATACAGGTGCTATTTCAGATAGTGTAGTACTTCATTTTGACTTTCTTAAGGGGTTTAACCCTATGGGAGATCTTTTAGAAATCATGACAGCTTCACTTACTAAGAGCGATACCGGTAACAAGTGTTACGGCGAAACTAATGGCTGGGCGGTCATTCATGTTAGGGGTGGGCATTATCCATTAACATATAGTTGGAGCAATGGAGCTACTACGGATAGTGTTTATGGTTTAAAAGCAGGTAATTATACCGGATCGGTAAAAGACCAAAAAGGCATAACATATACCTACACTTTTACTATAAAGGAGCCTCCGCAATTAAAAGACAGTATTGCGTTACATACAAATGTTAGTTGTTACGGAGGGAATAATGGGGCGATTACAATAAACGTAAAGGGCGGAGTAAAGCCATATAATTACTTATGGTCGCCAGGGCTACAGACAGGTGCCACTATTAATAATTTAACAATTGGCTCGTATTCACTTACTGTAACGGATTCAAATAAATGCATTACTCCAATAACAGTCGGAATTACTCAACCGGCTGTATTAAAAGATACAATAGTTTCATCAAAAAATGTTTTATGTAATGGTAATAGTACCGGCATTATTACAACCTATGTGCATGGAGGTACTAAGCCTTATTTATATACGTGGTCAGGAGGCGCAGGAACAGATAGTGTCGCAAAAAATATTACTACTGGTATATATACCTGTAGTGTTACCGATTCAAATAAATGTAGTACAAGTATTATTGATACCATTACCTCTCCAATGGCTATTAAAGTTGTAACTTCATACACTCCAACCCCTTGTAATAAAAATACCGGCAGGGTAGGGGTAAGTGTGTCAGGTGGGGTAGTACCGTATTCTTATATGTGGTCAAATGGTTTTACATCTGCTCTAGATACGGCTTTGGCATCTAAGTTGTATACATGTGTTATCACTGATTCAAATAGTTGTGTATATAATGCAAGTGTGTTTCTGCCAAACGTAGGAGGCCCTGTGGATAGTATCTATTTTAATACAAACGAAAAATGTTATGGTGATAGCGCTGCCGTTGTTCGGGTAAAAGTAAAGGGTGGGACTCTGCCATATACTTTTAGTTGGGCGCCATATGGAGGAAAAGATACTGTTGCCAGCGGTCTTGCAGCAGGCACCTATACTATGTCTACTACAGACAATATAGGATGTACAGGAACTGCAACCATTACTATTACTCAACCGCCATTGCTTAGAGATAGTATTGTTTCATTTAGCAATGTAAGTTGTTTTAATGGCAATAATGGAAGCATAACAATTGGTACAAAGGGCGGAACACTGCCATATAATTATTCATGGTCAGCCGGGCTTGGTACATTGTCTGTTGTTTCTAACTTAGTTGTAGGCACATATACCTGCATAATAACTGACTTGAACAATTGTATTACGCCAACATCTACCCAAACGATAACGATTACAAGCCCGACCACTTTAGCCGTAGATACCTCGTCAACTCCTACAAATTGTGGAACAAGTAAGGGTACAGTAACTGCAATTCCTTCAGGTGGAATATCCCCTTACACTTATTCGTGGTCGCCAGTATCAGGAACTAACGCATTACTTATCAATCTTCCGGGCGGAACTTATTCTTGTACCGTAACAGATTTTAATAAATGTGTTAATAATATATATGTTTCGGTAGTTGATACCGGTGGCCCCCGGGATACTATAATAGCAAACTCTTCTATTAATTGTTACGGTGATAAAACGGGCAGTGCAATAGTTGATATTTTAAAGGGTAAAGCTCCATATACATATTCCTGGTCGTCTTCGTTAGGAACCAATGGATTTGCCATAAACCTGGGTGCCGGTACATATACATGCACTGTTACTGATGCAACAAGTTGTAAAGGAGTAGCCTCTATTACGTTTACTCAACCAACCCAACTAACATCAGTTATAAATACAATTGGCGTTTGTCACAGTGTATCTAATGGAGGTTCCGCTATCATAAATGTTTCGGGTGGGGTTCCCCCGTATTCTTATTTATGGAGCACAAATTCAACCAATGACTCTATTGCTAATATTGGCCCGGGTTCATACGTATGTAGTGTAACAGATTCTAATAATTGTAAAATTACCCCCACATGCAATATTGTTGCAGCAGCAGTTCTTCAGGATAGTATTGTGGCACATCCAGCATCTTGTGCTGGTTGTAATAATGGCTGGGTTCAGGTATATCCTTATGGCGGAATACCCCAGGGCGACAGCATTTATTATTTATATGTATGGGATACTATTATAAATGCTTCCTCTATTCATAATGTCGATACCGGGGTTTATCATGTATGTATAACAACTAATTATTGCCCTAATGAAACGCTATGTGATTCAGCAGTTGTTGTCGCTGGTATAAACTCAATATATAATCCATATAACAACATAAAGGTTTACCCTATTCCAAGTAAAGGTATAGTGAACATAGAAATTCCTACTGGTATTCAGGATGCTTCTTTATTTATTTTTGATGAACTAGGTAATATAGTGTGGGCACAAAACATAAATAAGATAAATAAAGATGATATTCTGAGTATCGATATGGGACAATTGCCTAATGGTGTTTACATAGCCCGAATTATAAATGGGAAAGGTGTGGCAGTAAAAAAGATAGTTATTCAGAAGTGAAGATAACTGATAATATAGATATACTATTGTCGGTATACAATGGAGAAAAATATCTCAGTCAACAACTGGAGAGTATATTGCAGCAAAACCATCAGAACTGGCAATTAATTATCAGGGATGATGGGTCCAAAGATGGTTCGGTAAGATTAATTAACAAGTTTATAAAAGAGAATCCCGGTAGAGCCCGATTGGCGCAAGACCAATTGGGGAATATTGGCTATTCTGCGTCATTTACAGAGTTACTAAAACATTCCACAGCAGATTATATTATGTTCTGCGATCAGGATGACATTTGGTATCCTGATAAAGTATCGGAGCTTTTATCAGAAATAAGGCTGGAGGAACAAAGAGATCCGTTTAAGCCTATCCTTGTGTTCTCAGATATGGAGGTGGTGAATGTTGAGCTGAAAGCTATTGATACTTTGAAGAAACAATTCAGGTTAAAGCAGAGTATTCCTCCACAATCTTTTTTTCTGCGCAATTATGCTCCTGGATGCAATATGATCTTTAATAAGATATTACTCGAAAAGGCTCTTGAAACTAATAATATAATAGGGTATTTCGATTATTGGCTAGCGCTTGTGTGTTGTGTAATAGGAAAGGTTATATATGTTGATAGGCCTTTAATGAAATATAGATTACATGAGAATAATGCAATTGGCTTAAGGGTTAAAGAAGAGCAACTTTTTAAGCGGTTTATGCTTGCGTTTAAGACTTCATTGAAGTATTGTTTTAATAATAAAGAATACAGAAAGATCATGTATTCAAAAAATATCGAACAAATAAGGGACATCTATAAGCAGTTTCCGGACTATGCTGCAAAGGAAGTCAAGGAATTTATTGGTATTGACAGTGGTAATTACTTTTCCAGGAAGTGGGAAAATATTGTTCACCCCTTTATAAAAGAAAGATATTTTAGTGAGCAATTAACTTATATTATTTGCTTTTAAGGTGGCGGAAATAGATGTATCGATAATAATAGTTAACTACAATACTTTTGACCTTACTTGTAAGTGTATTGGCACCGTTATACAATATACAAAAGGCATTTCCTATGAAATAATTCTGGTGGATAATGCTTCTGCGGAATGTGATGCAGACTTGTTCTTGAAGAAATTTCCGACAATCAAGCTAATTAAAAATTCAGTAAACTTAGGATTCACCGGTGGGAATAATATAGGTATTGAAAATGCAGATGGAAAATATATTCTACTCCTTAACAGCGATACTGAGTTGACAGAGGATTCGATTTCTAAATGCTATGATGTGATTAGAAAAGATAATAGGATGGGTATAGTTAGCTGTAAGTTACTATCGCCCAATGGAGATATACAAAGTCAGTGCCAGCGTTTTCCATCAATCTGGCTTAAATTAATTGAGCTATTCCGCATTCATAAACTAATACCTCAGCCAAAGAGGGGGCAATTATTGGGTGATAGCTTTTATGATCATAACTTAAGTGGAAATGTAGAGGCAGTTTGGGGAACTTTTTTTATGTTCCCTGTAACTATTTTACAGCATTTTATCGATAACAAATTGCCTGGTACTTTTTTTATGTACGGTGAAGATTATGAATGGTGTTATGCAATAAAAAAAGCGGGCTATACTATTTATTATAACGCAACAACATCTATCATTCATCATTTAGGTGCTTCATCTAAGTTGTCAGTATTAGAGCATAAAGATCAAAACGGATACATATTTGTTGTGAAGAACTATGGTTGGCTTTATGCGAAGATTTGGATATTTTTAAGGGGAGTTTTATATCTCACTCAATCAGGAAGGCATGAATATGCAAGAGACGTAGCCAGATTGAGCTTTAAATTGTTCGCTAAAGGAAATGTGCAATAGGCGTTTTATTTAAAGAGTGGTAAATGCTTTTGCCTTATTTTTGACTGACGTACATATAACGAAGGGAATAGAAAAGAAATCTCATGGCTAGTTTAAGTATTATTATTCCAACAAAAGACCGAGGGGAGATATTCCTTAAGACACTTCAAAGTATTATCTCCGCTTCCTCTTCATCAGATACCGAAATAATTGTTGTGAATAATTCTCTCACACCAATTCAATTGGCAAATAAACCAAATAATGTTTCAGTTTATGATAATCCGTACGATAAAAACAGTGTGTTCTCTTCAAGAAATTATGGTGCCTCACTTGCCCGCAATCAAGTGTTATTGTTTATTGATGATGATATAATAGTATCGAAGGAAAGCATAGTATATGCACTTAGGTTTCATGATGAAAATAGCAATGCTTGCTTTAATGTGAACTGGCAATACCCGCCTGAGCTATTAGCTGAAATGGAGAAGAATATTTTCGGGAAATTTCTTATGAAGACAGGATTTACCACTATGAGATCTTTATATGGTGAAGGATGGAAAGATAATGCCCCTTTTATTGCAAGAAGCCTTGCCAGCTTCTTTTTTTGTATTAAAAAAGACGATTTCATGAAGATTGGAGGATATAATGAAAAGCATTTACATGAAGGTACGGATATAGATATTACAGATAAATTAATTGAGAATAAGATTACTATATGGATCAACCCGTTAATTATGGTTTATCATAACGAAGCCGATAGGATTGATCTTATGAATTGGTTGCAACGAAAAAAACGATTTGGAGTCATAAGCAGGAATGCGGTGAATATGGGAGATAGTTCCCATGCTTTACATTATACAGGAATCAAAGTATTGGCTTTTAGAATGATATACATGTTTCAGCCTCTGCTTTTACAATTATTAGCAATTCTTAATAAGCTTAAAGCCAATGAATTGGGCTTTAAAGTAATTGATGCATTACTTGGAGCCAACATTTGTGTGGGGTATAATTCCACTAAATAGATTGATTATCATTTGATATTAGTTAATCCTGCCTTTTTTTTATCTTTGCTAGGAAGATAAAGTATGAAAAAAATACTCATTACCGGAGGAACGGGTTTTTTGGGGAAAGAGCTAGGCCTGCAACTTAAAAAAAAGTATGAGGTATTTCTCACGGGTCGCAACAATACCCAAAATATGTGGGCTGAGCGATATACTGGCTGTAAGGTTATGCCGCTGGATGTTTCAAATATCGAATCGGTAAGAGATGTGGTAAATGAAACAAAACCCGATATAATTATTCATGCTGCTGCAACCAAGTTTGTAGATATATCAGAAAGGCAGCCATTTGAAGCTATTGATATTAATGTTTTGGGCTCGGAGAATGTTGCCCGTGTTGCAATTGATAAAGGAATTAAGATAGTTATAGGTATTTCCACTGATAAAGCTACTCCGCCTGTACGGAATACATATGCACTTACCAAGGCCCTAATGGAAAGAATGTACTGTACACTAAATGGCAAAACTTCAACCCGGTTTGCCTGTGTTCGGTTTGGCAACATTGCCTGGTCAAGTGGGTCTGTTTTACCCATTTGGAAAAAAATGATTGATGAAACAGGCGTTATTGGCACTACCGGGCCTGAGATGAGGAGATATTTTATTCGGGTTAATGAAGCCGCTGAAATTGTAATTACATGTTTAAATAACATTGAACAGTTACAAGGTCACGTGCTTACCAGAGATATGAAAGCGGCGCAAATTGAAGACCTGCTAAAGGTTTGGGTGAAGCATAAGGGCGGACGATACGAAAAGATAGAGGGTAGGCCTGGTGAACGCAATGATGAGTACTTGATTGGAGATGCGGAGAAGGAATATACAACCGAAGTGAAATTTAATGGACAGGTGTATTATGTTACTTCTATGAACACCAAGGCAGTTAAGCCTTTAGATAGAAATCTTTCATCAGTAACTGCCGAAAAGTTATCAGAGCAAGAAATACTTGCAATAATTGAAGATGCTCCGAAAATATAGTATAGGCAATGGGAAGGATTAAACATGCATTAATAATGGCAGCAGGGAGGGGCATGAGAATGATGCCCCTTACTACTGAGATTCCCAAACCCATGATATCTTTTGAAGGCAGTACCTTAATTGAGCACGGGATTGAGAGCATAAAAAAGCATGTTCCTAACATACATATTACGGTGGGTTATAAAGGTGCGGTACTTGCTGAGCACGTAATAAAAATTGGTGTCAGTTCTGTATTTAATACTGAAGGGAAAGGAAATTCATGGTGGTTGTATAACACGCTTATAAAATACCTGAATGAGCCTGTTTTTGTGTTGACTTGTGATAATGTGGTAGAAATGGACTTCGAGGCGCTTGCCGAGGAATATTTTAAGTGTGGTGAGCCCGCTGCTGTTGTAGTTCCTGTAAAGCCAATAAAAGGGTTTGATGGAGATTACATATTTCATGAAAACAATACAGTAACCAAAATCAGTCGGAATGAGGTTGCTGATATATATTGTTCAGGAATTCAAATACTGAATCCTGTTAAAGTTAATGCTATTACCAACCCGACAGAGAGTTTTTACGAAGTATGGGAGCAGTTAATTGCTAAGCAACAGCTTTATTGCTCTTCGTTTCAACCCAAAAAATGGCTTGCTATTGATACGGTTGACCAATTGCATGGTGCATTGAATAAGAAATAATATTAATAAAGGATGCACTCCCCGGCATCTTTTGTAACCGGAAGCATGATAAATATTTGTTACATTATTTCTGATATTGCTAAGTCATATGCATTAGAATGGAACATTGAGTATTTAGATTATTCTAAATTTCGATTACATGTTATTTTAATGAATAATGGCGATACTGAGTTTGAAGAATTTCTCAGGAAAAAGAACATCCCAGTATATCGCTTGCCCCGTAATTCAAAAGTTGATATTGTTAAGGATATATTTAAGATAAATAAATACTTAAGGAAGGAAAAGATCCAAATTGTGCATTGTCATCTATTTGAGGCTTCTATTGCGGGTTTGATAGCTGCAAGGCTGGCAGGAATTAAGAAAAGAGTGTATACCCGCCATAATTCTACAATAAACCTCGACTATTATCCCAATGCAGTTAAGTATGATAAACTTGTTAATTACCTTGCTACTGATATAATAGCAATAAGTAAAGTGGTTAAAGATGTATTGATGAAAAGGGAAGGGGTTAAAGAAGACAAGATAAAAATTGTTTATCACGGATTTGATTTTGAGGAAATGGATGGACTGGCCGCTGAGCATAGATCGGAAATAGAAAATAAATATGCGTTCTCGAATGGGAGATACCCTGTTGTGGGGGTGGTGTCAAGATTTATACATTATAAAGGCATACAACACATTATTCCGGCATTTGACTTGTTGCTTAAAAACCACCCTGATGCACACCTTGTTTTATGTAATGCAGCTGGCCCTTATTCAAATGAAATAAATGCATTACTAAAAAGACTTCCCGCAGATAAATACACCCTGGTTGAGTTTGAAAAAAATATTTTCAGTTTGTATAAAACTTTTGATGTTTTTGTCCATGTACCTATTTATGCAGAAAGCGAAGCATTTGGGCAATCATGTATTGAGGCCTGGGCTTTGGGTGTTCCTGCAATTTATACCAATGCAGGAATTATTAAAGAGGTCGGCAGAGATAACTACAATTGCATAATGGTAGATTTTGAAAATGAGGATGCAATATTTAAGGGATTACTTAAAATTACAGATGATAAGGAATTGCAAAAAAGACTAATTGCAAACGGCCGGGATACTGCAAGAGAGGGGACGTTTAATATAAGTAAAATGATAGAAGGATTGACCCAGGTATATACCGCATGAAGTACTCAATTATTATACCTGCATATAACCGGGCTGGTATGATTGCCAGGGCCATTTACTCAGCATTAAACCAGGGGTATGCAGATTTAGAAGTTATTGTTGTTGATGATGGGAGCACAGATAATACTGAGGAAGTAGTTGGTTTAATTAAAGACGCCAGATTGGTTTATTATAAAAAGAAAAATGAAGAACGGGGTGCGGCCAGAAACTATGGAAATTTAAAGGCAACCGGAGATTATGTGAATTTTTTAGATTCAGATGATGTTCTATACCCTAATCATATTGAGGAGGCAAATAAATACATTGTAAAAAATAATCACCCTGATATTTTTTACCAGGCTGTTGAAATTCCTGTATTAAATAGCAATGCGAAAGTTTACGAACGGTTTAATAATGGTATCAATGAAGAGTTAATATTTGGTAACCCGTTACCCATAATGGGTGTGTTTATGAAGCGCCAGGTAGCCATAGATAACCCATTTAATGAAGAGAGAGTGTTGGCAGCTTCAGAAGATTGGGAGTTATGGCTGCGGATGGCTGTAAAATATCCTATACCCTTTAACAATGTCATTACCTCAGGTTTTATTCAACACGATGAAAGAAGCGTATTGACATTTAATATAGACCATTTAATAAAAAGTAAGGAAGCTTTAATAAGAACTGTGTTGTCGAATAAAAATATAACAAGTAAATACGGGAAGAAGATCAACGCTTTTGTGGGCTCAAACTATTCATACGTTGCATTGCATCTTGTTTTGGTTAAGAAGAACAGGGCTCTTGCGGCCAAATACCTGTTTAAGTCTATTGGCTCATATCCACGCGGTATATTTACACGCAGATTTTTAGCTGTTTTAAAACATATGATTTAGACTTGAAAAAGATAGGAAAAAATAGAATATTGTTTATCACGCAATGGGAGTATAACGATGCTCTTATACAAACATATACGCTTCCCTATATTCACATTATTCAAAGCATATCAGATCATTATTGCTACCTGATAGGAACTACAAAAAAAAGTACAGTAATAAAAGTTAAAAAAAAGGGAAGTATTATTCTTATAGAAGTGCCTGTTTCAGGTGAATTCTTATTGTTAAGATGGCTTGCCAATATTATTTTCATAAGAAGCGTTGTAAGAAAAAAAAGAATCCCTATTATTCATACCCTCTGTACCCCAGCAGGATCGATTGGCGCCTTATTAAAGATGTTGAACAAAAAACTTTTCCTGGTTCTTGACAGCGTTGAACCCCATGCTGAATCGATGGTGGAAAGCGGAACATGGATGAAAAATAGTGTAAAATTTAAATTGCTTTTTTACATGGAAAAGCAGCAGATTAAAGTAGCTGATAAGATAATTTTGGCGGCAGAGGGCATGGATAGATATATAAAGGAGAAATATGGAATGACTATTCACGATTTTCAGATAAAACCTGCTTGTGTTGATCTTGATCTTTTCTCTTACGCATCAGTTAAAGATCCGGAACTTGTGATGAAATATGAATTGAAAGATAAGATCACTTGCTTATATACAGGTAAGCTTGGAGGATTTTACTGGGATAGTAAATTATTTGAATTTATTAAGAAATGTGAGGACTATTGGGGAACTCAGAAGTTTAAATTTTTAATGTTGAGTAATGTAGATGATGCTCACGTGAACGAAAGAAGACTGAACTATGGAATTAGTGAACATACTATAATAAAACTATTTGTGCCGCATGTTGAAGTGCCAAAATACATGGGATTAGCTGATTTTGCAGTAAGTCCGTTTAAGTTTGTTCCATCAAAAAGATACTCAACGCCTATTAAAAATGGTGAATACTGGGCTTTGGGCCTGCCAATAGTAATAACTCCTAAAATATCAACTGATTCAGATACAATAGCCGAAAATAATGCCGGCGCTATACTGGATGCCTTTGATAATATTGGATACATGAAAGTGATTAAGCAAATTGATTTGCTTCTATCGAGCAATACGCGCGAAGCAATTTATGCAAAAATCAGGCCCTTGGCTGAAAAGTATCGTAACTTCAGTATAGCCGAAAAGGTGTACAGGTCTATCTATGATTGATTTTCATGGTGGTGCGGATGCCTCGGGGCATATACCATGTAGTAGATAATAGGCAGAATAAGTAATACCAATACTGTAGCTGATACAAGGCCACCTATCATTACAATAGCAAGGGGCTTTTGAGCTTCGGAACCTATGCCGGTGCTAATTGCTGCAGGGAATAAACCGACCATATCAATTAATGCAGTCATTACAACGGGGCGTACCCTTTCGCGTACTCCATTATGTATGGATTCAAGCAAGCTTTGCTTTTGCTGCAGGTTGCGTTTAAACTGTACTATAAGTATTACTCCGTTCTGTATACAAACGCCAAATAGGGCTATAAAGCCAATACCAGCTGATATACTGAAATTAGTACCTGTAAGCAGAAGAGCAAAAATGCCACCAATTAAAGCAAAGGGAACATTCAGAAGAATAATGGTAGAGTCTCTGAAATTCCCGAAAGTCATGAACAATATTATAAATATCAGTAATAGGCTTATAGGCACAACTTGCTTAAGCCTGCCTACTGCTCTTACCTGGCTTTGAAATTCTCCTATCCAATCTATTTTATAGCCCTTAGGCCTTTTTACATTTTTGGTTCTTTCCCTGGCTTCAGCAATGGCACTTCCCATATCCCTGTCGCGAACAGAGAATTTTACCGCTATTACGCGCTGGTTGTTAGCACGGTATATAGAGCTGATACCTGTTTTTTGTGTGATAGTTGAAATCAGCTTTAAAGGTACTTTACCACCGTTAAGTGTAGGCACCATTAGGTTACCTAATTCTTCAAATGTCTTTCTGAATTCAGGAGCATAACGAACCCTCAGGTCAAACAAGCGTTCACCTTCAAAGACCTGGGTGGCAGCCTGTCCGCCAATGGCCATTTGCACTACTGCATTTGCATCGGTTACATTCACTCCATACAGTCCCATTTTAGATTGCTCCAGGTCTATATCAAGTTCCGGCTGCCCAAGATTTTTCAATACCCCTAAATCTTCTATGCCTTTAATTTTAGTTAACGTGTCGTAGATCTCTTTCGATTTTTCGTTCAATACGGCAAAGTCATCGCCCGATATTTGACACCCAAGTGCCGCATTCATACCTGAAACTGCCTGTTCAACATTATCACGAATGGGCTGAGAAAAATTGAATACTACTCCTTCATGTTTTTTTGCCAGTAGTGCATTCATCTCATCTATTAATGAGTCTTTGCTGATGGATCTTTTCCATTCTTCTTTAGGGTATAATATAACATCGCACTGAATGTCAGAAAAAGCTTCAGGGTCGGTTCCGTCATCAGGCCTGCCTGTTTGAGAAACTACAGTTTTAACTTCTTTAAAACTACCTAACTCTTTTCGCAGGGTATCTGCAAGTGCTGCTGATTTGCCTAAAGTTATACCCAATGGTGTTTGCGCTTTTACCCAAAGTGCGCCTTCATCTAAATGAGGCAAAAATTCGGAGCCTAAAAATGTTGCAATATATAAACTGCCTCCAAGCAAAGCCACAGCAAGTATAAGGCTGATGCGCATATGCTTGAAAGTATAGTTGAAGAGTTTTATATATCCTTTTTCAAGCCCAATAACCACAGGATTGTGTTTTTCATAAACATTTTTGTTCAATAACATATGAATCAATACCGGAACCAGGGTAAGTGTAAAGATCAATGCTCCAACAAGTGCAAAACCAAGAGTGTAGGCAAGAGGTGAAAATATTTTTCCCTCCACATTCTCAAAAGAAAATATCGGAATCAGAGCAGTAATAATAATGAACTTTGCAAAGAGTATAGCTTTCCCCATATCAATACTGGTATTTTTTATCCAGCCCATTTTAGCCCTTTTATTGAACTTCTCTTTGCCAAGCTCCCTGTATTTTTTGTCAAATACCACAAAGCAACCTTCTACCATTACGACGGCTCCATCTATTATAATACCAAAATCAACTGCGCCAAGTGAGAGCAAATTAACGGGCATACCTTTTATCTGCATGCAGATAAAAGCAAACAACAGCGAAAGAGGAACAATAATAGCTACTATCAATGTGGCTCTCCAATCGGCCATAAATAAAAACACAAGGCCAATAACAAGTATAATTCCTTCAACAAGGTTATGCAAAACCGTATCAGTACAGTATGTTATAAGTGTATTTCGGTCATAGAATGGTACTATCTTAATATCTGAGGGTAGTATAGATGCATTAAGTTCATCAACTTTTGCCCGGACTAATTTCAAAACCTCCTGTGGATTTTTGCCTTTGCGCATTACCACAACTCCTTCCACCACATCATTGGCAGTATCCATTCCTACCCTTCCTAGCCGTGGCATAAAATTTACTTTTACACCCGCCACATTTTTTACAAGCAGTGGTACACCATTCATGTTTTTTATGATGATGTTCTTTATCTCATCTATGCTGTTAAGTAATCCAATTCCCCGTACCACAAACGATTCTTCGCCCTGGTCAATTACATCGCCACCGGCATTTATATTGCTATTACTAATTGCGCTGTAAACGTCTAACGCAGTTATGTCGTATTTGCGAAGCAGGTTAGGGTCTACATCTATTTCATAGGTTTTGGTTGGCCCTCCGTATGTATTGACATCAGCAACGCCTTCAATTGATTTTAAATTACGCTCAACCACCCAATTTTCCACTGTTTTGAGCTCAAGGGCCGATTTAGTTTTACTTTGTACCGTAAACCTGAATATTTCATCAGTAGGTCCGTAAGGTGGTTCTACACTTGGCTGCACACCAGTAGGTAATTGTACGTTGCCTAACAGATCCATTACCTGTGCCCGGGCATGATAATCGTCGACTCCATCATTAAAAATGATAGTTATCTGTGAAAGACCGAACATGGTCGTAGAGTGAATAGAGGTCTTCTCCTGAACAGAATTCATGGCAAGCTCTATTGGTATAGTAACCTGCCTTTCAACTTCCTGTGCACCTCTACCTTGCCATTGGGTAATAATTATTATTTGAGTATTAGTAATATCAGGGTAAGCCTCAATAGGAGTTTTGCTGTATGCAATAGCACCCATTATAGCTATAACAATAGTGGCGAAAAGAATAAAAATCTTATTCTTTAACGAGAAGGCCACTATATTTTTCACGATCTTATTCATCTCATTGTACGGGCTAAATTAATATTAATGACAGTTCTCGTTTACACACCATAAAACACTACGTGCTTGATAATCATTTAGATATATTATTTGCAATGGAGATTGCAACAAATATAATGAAATAAGGAAAAAGGGCACATGGTATTGACGCACCCCTGTTCTAATATGAATGATATTAATCGACCCTGTGGCGGGGATTATAAACCATATTGAATATAATAGGAAGGATCAGAAGCTGAAGTATCACATCTGTTATTAACCCTCCAATCATGACAATAGCAAGCGGTTTTTGAGCCTCAGAACCTATACCTACACTAATTGCAGCAGGAAACAACCCCACCATATCAATTAATGCTGTCATCATAACAGGCCTAACTCTTTCGCGTACTCCCTTAAAAATAGACTCAATGAGTCCATGCTTGAGCTCTAAATTTCTTTTAAATGCTCCAATTAAAATGACACCGTTTTGAATAGATACACCAAAAAGCGCTATAAAACCAATACCTGCTGAAATACTGAAATTAGTTTTGGTTATTAGCAGTGCAATAATTCCACCTATTAGGGCGAACGGCACATTAAGTAAAATAATACTTGAATCTCTTAGGTTTCCAAATGCAATGAACAGAAAGATGAATATCAATAAAAGGCATATAGGTACTACTTGTTTTAAGCGGAGAGTTGCTCTTATCTGGCTTTCGTATTCTCCGATCCAATCTATCTTATAACCCTTAGGCCTTTTTACGTTTTCAGTTCGTGCCCTGGCCTCTGCAATAGCACTTCCCATATCCCTGTCGCGCACAGAAAACTTTACTGCTATTACACGTTGGTTGTTTGCACGGTATATAGAACTTATGCCCGTTTTTTGAGTGATAGTGGAGATCAACTTCAATGGTACTTTACCACCGTTAAGTGTTGGCACCATCAGGTTACCCAGCTCTTCTGGTGTTCTTCTGAATTCAGGTGCATAGCGAACCCTCAGGTCAAATAGCCGTTCGCCCTCAAAAACCTGTGTGGCCGCTTGCCCTCCAATTGCCATTTGCACAACTGCATTGGCATCGGCTACGTTTACCCCATATAGCCCCATTTTATTTTGCTCAAGGTCAATATCGAGCTCCGGCTGCCCAAGGTTCTTTAATATTCCCAAATCCTCAATGCCTTTTATTTTGGTAAGTGTATCATATATTTCTTTTGCTTTCTCATTCAATACTGCAAAATCATCACCCGATATTTGGCAGCCTAATGCAGCATTCATACCCGATACAGCTTGTTCTACATTGTCACGTATAGGTTGAGAAAAATTGAAGACTACTCCGGGATGTTTCCTGACCAACAGGTTATTCATTTCATCTATCAATGAATCTTTACTGATATTTCGTTTCCACTCTTCTTTAGGATATAAGATAACATCGCATTGAATGTCGGAAAATGCTTCCGGATCAGTTCCATCATCGGGTCTGCCAGTTTGTGAAACTACAGTTTTAACCTCTTTAAAGGTGCCTAATTCTTTTCTCATGGTATCGGCAAGAGCAGATGATATAGACAGATCTATACCCAGCGGTGTTTGTGCTTTTACCCAAAGAGCTCCTTCGTCAAGATGCGGTAAAAACTCCGACCCCAGGAACTTTGCGATGTATAAACTTCCGCCTAGGAGTAATATTGCCAGTGTTAGGCTAAGACGCTTATGCTTAAATGTAAGATTGAAAGTTTTTATATACCCTTTTTCGAGCCCCGAAACAATAGGGTTATGTTTTTCATATACATTTTTATTCAGTAATAAATGCACCATTACCGGAACCAGAGTAAGTGTAAAGATCAATGCGCCTAGTAATGCAAAACCTAATGTAAATGCCAACGGCGAGAATATCTTGCCTTCAACATTTTCAAAAGAAAATATGGGTATAAGCGCAGTAATGATAATAAGTTTTGCAAATAGTATTGCCTTACCTCTGTTAATGCTGGTGTTTTTTATCCAGCCCATTTTTGCCCGCTTATTGAATTTCTCTGCCCCGAGCTCTCTGTATTTACTATCCAACAAGACAAAACAGCCTTCTACCATTACCACAGCTCCGTCAATTATTATTCCAAAGTCAACTGCGCCGAGGGATAGTAGATTCACAGGCATTCCTTTTATCTGCATGCATATAAATGCAAATAATAACGAAAGCGGTACAATGATCGCAACAATTAGTGTGGCCCTCCAGTCAGCCATAAATAAAAACACAAGACCTATAACAAGTACAATACCTTCAATTAGGTTATGTAAAACAGTATCGGTGCAATATGTAATAAGCGTATTGCGATCATAAAAAGGTACAATCTTAACATCCGATGGAAGTATGGATGTATTTAATTCTTCAACTTTTGCCCGAACTAATTTTAAAACCTCTTGAGGGTTTTTGCCTTTACGCATCACAACTACACCTTCCACCACATCTTTAGCCGTATCCATACCAACGCTACCAAGCCGCGGAATGTTGTTTACATTAACATCGGCCACATTTTTAACCAGCAAGGGTACCCCTTCCATGTTTTTAATAATGATGTTTTTTATTTCATCAATATTGTTAATAAGGCCAATACCACGAACGACCAATGATTGTTCACCCTGTCTTATTACATCGCCTCCCGCATTTATATTGCTGTTACTTATTGCACTATAAACATCTAATGCAGTTATTCCATACTTGTTGAGAAGGTTAGGGTCAACATCTACTTCATAATCTTTAGTCGGCCCGCCATAAGTATTAACATCGGCAACTCCTTCTATTGATTTTAGGTTACGTTCAACTACCCAGTTTTCTATGGTTTTGAGTTCAAGAACGGATTTGGTTTTGCTCTGTACAGTGAACCGGTAAATTTCATCGGTTGGTCCGTATGGTGGCTCTACTTCGGGTTGCACGCCTATGGGAAGCTGCACATTACTTAATAAATTCATTACTTGTGCCCGGGCATGGTAATCGTCAACTCCGTCATTAAAAATAATGGTGATCTGTGAAAGGCCAAACATGGTGGTGGAATGAATTGAGGTCTTCTCCTGAACAGAATTCATTGCAAGTTCAATTGGTATCGTAACCTGCCTTTCAACTTCCTGGGCACCTCTTCCCTGCCACTGGGTTATAATAATTATTTGGGTGTTGGTAATATCTGGATAAGCCTCAATAGGGGTTTTGCTATAGGCAATTGCCCCAATAATGGCAATTATAAGGGTAGAGAACAGGATGAAGATCTTGTTCTTTAAAGAGAAAGCAACAATGCTTTTTACAATTTTGTTCATTTAAGACAAAATTTACTGTCCGTATACGTATAGGCTGTTTTTGCAAACTACAACCTCGTTAGATTGTAAGCCTGTTGTAACATAGGCTATCAAATCATTGGTACCTTCAATAGTTATTTTGCGTTTTTCAAATTTGCTGTTGCCTTTCGATACCATTACATAATAATCGTTATCATAAAACACCAGTGCTTCCTTCGGTACAGCAATGGCTTTTTTGTGCTTATCAAGATGAACATTTACAGTTGCAAACATTCCTGATTTCAGCAACTCATCTTTATTGTCGAGCACTATCCTGGCACGCATGGTGCTGGCAGATGAGTCGAGCATATTAGAGATCTTTGAAATAGTACCCTTTAACTTCTTGTCAGGGTAAGCCACAGTAGTTATATCGGCAGAATCACCCACGTTTATTTGAGGTATATCAGTTTCATAAACATTGGCTTCAACCCATACAGTTTTTAAAAATGAAACAGTAAACAAAGGGTTGGTATTATCGCCGCGTATATTCATTCCTTCTGTAACCGCTTTTGAAACTATATAGCCATCAATAGGTGAGGTAATGGAGTAAACCGCATTAGTGTCAGAACCCGAAACTTTATATGTTTTCAAATATGTTTCAACTTTATTAAGTGTTGCAGAGGCAATCTTATAATCATTTTGTGCCTGCATCACATCCTTCTCAGAATAGACTTTTGTTTTATACAGTTCATTGGCAATATCAAGGTTTCGTTGAGCTGTTTTTAACTGGGCCTGTGCAACTGCATGTTGGCCTTCATAATCACTTAAATCTCCGCTTTTAAGCACGGCCAGTGTCTGGCCCTTTGTTACATAATCGCCCTGCGAAACATTTACTTTAAGTACATTCCCTCCAACAAAACTATAAACGGGCGATAAATAATCCATATTAAATGAAACCTTGCCACTTAATACCAGGTCAGTTGTTTCCTCGCGCATTTTTACTGTGTCAAGGGTGATCTGTTTCATTTGAATGGAATTCAATTCCACTAAATTCGAATCGGTAACAGGCTCATCAGACTTCTGGTCTTCCCGCTTACAGCCAGTAGTGAAAAGAACTGTTATTAGTAATAATGAAAATAAGGTGCGCAACATAATATTGGTTTATTTAATTATATCTATTCCGGTTGTGTAATTTAAATTATGAATAGCATTAAAATACTGTGTGTGAAGATTCAATAGATTGGTTTTACCATCAATATAAGTATTCGTTTCGCTGAGAAAATCGAGTAGGCTTATATAGCGTTTCTCATAATTACTAAAAGCATTGTTCATCATATCTTCCAGGTTTTGTTCATACTGAGAATCTATCTGGCTCAGTTGATTGGATAAACGATATAGTGTGCAATATGAAGTGGTAACCTGGCTTTCTACAGTAACTGACATAAGGCTATCATTTAGCTGTGCCTGAGATTCGCCATATTTAGCTGAAGTTATATTCCATTGGTTTCGGCTAAAAACAGGCAGGTCCATACTTGCCGATATTCCCCAGTAACTTGGTACAACCGAACCGGCACCAATATTACTGACCCCTAAGGTAAGATCAGGTACCCCAGTAGCTTGCTGCAAGGCCAGATTTTTTTGGTTGTATTCAATTCCTGCATTAGCATACATAAGGTCAGGGCGGTTCTTCTTGGCACTATCAACCATAACTTGGTATGCCGGGAGTTGAACCGAACTTGGTATGCTAATTTTTGCAACAACATATACTTTGCCGGGGTAGGCGAGTAGTATCCTTAAATCTTGTTCATCACTATATATTGATTGCTGGCTTGTGGTTTCCTGAGCAACAACATCCTGGTATTGAGCTTGCAACCTTATAACGTCTTCTCCTGCAGCATTGCCTTTACTATATAGCTGTTGGGTTATGTCTACCAAATGCTTGATCTTGGTTTCTTCTGACTGATATATCTTGACAAGGGTTTGGTTGTTGTATAGGTCTGACATATCTGTATACATCTGATACTTGAGGCTCCTTAATAGATCGGCTAATTGAAACTGTGCCTGTTTAACACCCACTTTTGCAAGCTTCGCTGTTGCACTGTGTCGTCCGCCAATAGTTAATAATTGTTGAAGCTGTATAGTGTTGTCAACTTGCCCTGATGCGGGATACTCATTATCGAAGAACTTTTTACTTTCCTGGTTATAAAGTGTAGTTCCGTAATAAAGGTTAGGGTTGTACCAAAGTTTTGCCTGTAGGTAAGTTGCTTCAGCTATTTTAACATCGTACTGGGACATAAGAATACTCAGGTTTTTGCTTACAAAACGTTGTTCTGCATCAGGTATTGAAAGTGATACAGTGTCTTGGCTAAATGAGGTAGTGGTTTGAGCATTACTGAACTGAAAACTAAAAAGCATACAGAAGGCCAGAAAAACTCTGACCTGGCTATATCCACAACTTATTTTCTTTAAAAGTACCACAAAAGCTTAATTTTTACGAATGCAAAAATAAGCCCTTTTAATAGGTAGAGGTTAGAATAGCATTAGAATGGCATTAGAATTTGTTAATTACAATTAACAAATTCATAAAATCATCTCATTATGAGAATATTATATCGAAAATGGTTTCTTTGCCCATAACCGATGTAACTTCAATCTTTCCGTTATGCAGCCTGATTATCTTTTCTGCCAATGATAGCCCGATACCTAAGCCCGGGTATTTAAAAGCATTCGGCGCTCTATAAAATGGTTGGAATATATGTTGCAATTCTTTCGGGTCAATACCTATTCCATTATCTTTTATGGTAATATGAACACTATTGGCAACGCAATAAAGCTCACATTGAACTTCTTTATTGCCTGAGAATTTTATCGCATTTTTCAAAATATTGTTGATTGCAATGAACAGCAGGCGCCTGTTCCCTTGTATGGTATATTTTTCGGCATTTTCAGGTAAATTGCTTGTTACTTTAATTAAGCCGGCTTTATCACCTAATTCGTCCATTACCTCCCACAATAATTCATCTAATTGAATTTTCTGTTGCTCCGAAGTATCAATACTTGCCTGCGAAAGCTCAAATAAACTATTTATTAAGGTTGTTAATTTCTCTGTTTCTTTAATAATGTTTTGAATGGTGTTTTTGTATTCTTCTTTATCACGGTCATTTTTCAGGGTTATTTCTGCATTTCCGAGTATTTTTGTAAGCGGAGTTCTTAGCTCATGAGATGCATTAGCAATAAATGATTGCTGGTCCTGGAATGACTGTTCAAGATGTTCGAGCAGGTTATTAATACTGATAAGCAGTTGATTTATTTCATCATTCTTATAACGAGTGAGGGTGAGGCGCTTGTTCAGGCTTGTAGATCGTATAATTTTAAGTTCGTTGGTTGTTTTTAAAATTGGCTTTAATGCAATGGTGGCAAATATCCGGCCAAGTAAAAAGGTAATAGCTAAAGATACAAGGAAAGAAAAGAGCATTATTAACCTGAGTTTTTTCATGTTCTGGTAGCCCGAATCATCAATAGCAGAAGCAATTACAACAAAATTACCTGAATTATCCTCGTAATATAATCCTGCTACTTGCTGGTTGCCGTTAGTGAAATGGATCTTCTTTTTTTCTATTACCTGCTGTATAATTTCTTTTGACCAGCTTACAGAATCTTCCTTAATAAACACAGGCAGAAACTTATCGTTATATATCCGTGTAACTTCTGATGATAAGGTTTGAGGATACTTTTCAATTACTTTTTTGAAATTCTCCGGCGACATATTATCCTGGGCAAGGTATAATTCACCTACTATCAGTGCCCTATCATCAAGCTTGGCATAGAAACTGTCTTTCCTGTTTTGTTCAACTGGGATGTAGATACCCAACAAAACAATAAAGAGCAAAACCGCAAACATAAAGGTAAACTGTAACGATAAACTATTCTTAACTTTCATGTATAAGCTTTAGTCTTTGAGTATATATCCTTTTCCAATTACCGTTTGTATAAGTTTTTTAGAGTGATTCTTATCAATTTTAGCTCTCAGGTAATTAATATAAACATCAATAAGGTTGGTTCCTCTGTCAAAATTAATGCCCCATACTTCCGTGGCTATTTCACTTCTTGAAAGTACTTTGTTTTTATTGGCAATAAGTATCTCAAGCAAGGTAAACTCTGTTGTTGTGAGTTGAATCTCTTCACCATTTCTAAAAGCAGTGCGTTTATTACAATCTACTTCAAGATCGCCTGCTCTGAATGTTTTCTCGGAAATAATGTCCCGTCTCCTCGTTAGTGCATTTATTCGGGCCAGTAATTCTTCAAAATGAAATGGTTTGGTCAGGTAATCATCGGCACCGCTTTCAAATCCCAAAACCTTATCTCTTACTGTTCCCAATGCAGTTAACATTAAAATAGGTAATTGCTTCTTTTGTTTTCTTATATGCTGGCATACTTTTAGCCCATCATAGGTGGGTAGTATTATATCGAGGATCAACAGATCGAAATTCTGCTCTGTAGCAATTGTAGCGCCCTCTAAGCCATCATGAATCACTGTTACATGATGCTGCTGTTCTTCTAGTCCGGTCTTTATAAAAGCGGCTACCTCAGGGTCATCTTCAATCAGCAAAATATTCATGAGCGTGATTCTTTAATGCAAAAATACGTTTAACAGGGTACGTAAAATAAATATCAATAAAAAAGCCGCTGCAATGCAACGGCCTTTTTACGTTTTCATGTGTGTGGTGAAAATTATTTGGTTGCCTTCTGGTCCTTTGTGTCTGGTTTCTTTTTAGTTGGCACTTTCTTTACTTCCTTTTTATCTTCTTTCTTGGTGGCTTCTTTAGGGGCATCTTTTTTATCGGCTGCTTTTTGCTGCGCCTGTATAAGCGCAGAAACAGGGCTTGCAAAAGAAATTCCTATAAAAAGAACCATTGCAGCTAAAAGTATACTGAGTTTTTTCATAATGCTATAGTATTAAAGTGTTGTTTGCTGATGTCAAAAATAAATGAATTAGATGAAGAGAAAATGAAGATTGTAAAATAGGATGGGATTATTCCTTTATTACCTGACCGGAACCAGTGATTGTGGATTTTATTATTGGCGATCCACTATAATAAATATTACCGCTTCCATATATTTCTGCATCCAGCTCGCCGGTTACATTAACATGACAATCGCCGGTACCTGAATTTGAAATAAACGAATAACCGGTTATAAGGTTATTGCAGTATGAAAAACCTGTTCCTGATAAGTGAGAGCATGCAAATTGACTGCATTTACCACTTAGGGTAATATCACCGGTTCCGAAGATATGTGCCTGTATTTGGAGCGCACGCACAGCAAGGTTAATTTCACCGGCACTGGTAGTGCTTACCTGGAAAGAATCAGTAGTTATTGAATCAAGACTATTGATGTTTCCTACACCCGCATTGGTAATATAAGTTACACGTGGCATGGTTATATATACTGTAATGATACTTTTCTTGTAACTCCTTAACCAGTTGCATATGTTATTATTCTTTAGTGTCAGCACCTTATTCGAAACAGTTGCAGATACATTATGTATAAGATTACTGCCTCCCTGTATAAGAACTTGCTCGGTATTACCTATCGATATTGATACATTAATATCATCTTGTACATTAACTTGTTCAAAGTATGGTAAAACACTGGTACGGTTATCTTCAGCAGGAGCCCCTGCTGCCTCAAAGCAATCACAAACGGGCGCCTTACGGCATGAGAACGCAGATACAATGCAAAATAAGATCAACAGTATCTTGAAATCTCTTTTCATAATTTATATCCAATGCCCCATTCAACATAATCAGCGCTGGCAAAGTGTGCTAATAGTGTGAGGTTAGCAATAAAATGTTCGTTTATATAATACCGTATACCCAGCCGGTTATATTCATGTCCGTGTCCTGTACTCTTTGTATATAAATATCCTCCCAGTTCAAGCGGAAAAGCCAATCTGCCAACAGTCAATTCATATGCTGCCTTAATACCAACCTGTATGTTTTGAAACTTGCTGGTATAATGAATTGAATCTATGGTCATTGTTTCCAGGTCTGCACTATTATAGAAAATATCAATTCCGCCACCAACTTTGCTTTTTGCATTTATAATATGGTAAGTAGTGTATGAAAAGGTAGCTGCCCCGTATTGCAAACCACCCGGAGGTTCTATTTCTGATACACCGGCAGCTATGTAAAATTCGTGCGATAATTTTGTGTGATTTAATGAATCAAGTGAAGGCGGGTTTATAGGTTTTGTTTTGCCCGCATCTATACAATAAGAAAGTCCTGTATTAACTGTGACAAGATTTATACCCAGGTTAGGTGTTTTAAATGAACCATTTGAGCAATGCGTTATACCGAAGCCTGTTTCGAGTCGCAAATTATTTGAGAGGTAATAATGATTGGTAAGCCTGAGGTTGATCATGGCATTTAAATGGGTACCAATAAGAATGTTTTTATGGTTAGTTTCCTGGTTAAAGGTCACAGGTAAGTATCCGAAGCCTATACCAGTTCTCAGGTATAATCTTTCGCGGTAGCTGCGTTGCAAATGGAAATTTATGAATGGATAAAGTCCAAATTCATTTCCTAATTGAGTAGGATTACCTAACCATGCATAAAAAAAAGCAACACCCGTTTCAGCACCATGATAGGTTTGTTGCCAGGGTTGGCTCCCACTTGGTTTAAAGAGGTAATCTCCCTCCAAAGCTGGTACATGAGCCTTTATTAAAACATCCATTCCTTGGGTATATACAGGCAGTATTATTCCATAATGCACGTTAACTGAAAGCCATGACCCTGTCCGTATGCTATCTTGCCCATTGCCTGAATGACACAGGAACATAAAAGAGATAATTATTGGAGCAAGGTGCTTAAGCCTCATACTTTGCAACTATTTAGATGCTTGGGTAGAATCTGTTTTCCATCGGAAGCTTTGCACCATATTATATACATCCTTCTTAATGAATTGTAAAACAGGTTCCAGGGAGTCCTTATTCGGTGTGGAATAAAAATAAAGTGCACCACGTATAAAGTTCTTTGTGCTATCGGTTAAATAAAACTGAATATTTGAAGCGGCGTTTCCCTGTATATCATAAATAAGCCCGTATACATGTTCTTTGGGGTTTGTAACCACGCTCTCATTTATAGCCGATGCTTTTACTTCATGCTTTATGGCAAATTCCCTGCATTCCTCCAAATATTGGTTTAGGTTATTATCTACTACTTTATAGCTCAGGTAAATTTTACCTTTAAACTGAGGAAACACAATATTCAGCCAGCAAGGTTGTGCCGTAGGGTCATCATCTTTAACTACCTGGCTATAAGTTGGGTAACTGAAAGTAAAGGGACAATCGCTGGTATAGGTCAAATATTTTCGCTCAGGAAACGTAATACGGAAATACCCTTTTCTTTTAGGGGTATAGGAGTCATTATCCATGCATGAAGCAAGGCAAAACATGAACAATATCCCCATAAATAGTTTCATATCAGTAATTCAGGCTATTTAATGCAGTTATCATATAATTGGCAAACATAATCAAAAGAATAATGATGGTTTATATGGTTATTTGGTCAAAAAGCCTCTAAATTTTAGGAATTATCAAAAAAATAATAAATTCGTCCCCCGATTAATCATTAATTTAATTTTTATTATGAACATTTTTGTATCAAACCTTAACTTTAAGGTGCGTAGTGAAGATCTGAAAAATTTATTTCAGCAGTACGGAGAAGTAGTTTCTTCGAAAGTAATTACCGACAAATTCTCTGGAAGATCAAGAGGGTTTGGTTTTGTTGAAATGAAGAATGATGCTGATGGCCAAAAGGCTATTGACGAACTTAACCAAAAAGATTACGAAGGCAGAAACATTTCTGTATCTGTAGCAAAACCTAGGACCGAAGGCCCAAGGCCAGGCCAAGGACACAGACATGACAGCATGGCTGAATAATTAAATACATTTTACGAAGAAAGAGGGAATATGCTTTAAAGCTGTTCCCTCTTTTCTTTTATATTTATTGTAGGAAATAACTATGGCAGAAGACTGGATAAAGCACCCCATAATACTTAAAGGAAAAGTGGTTGATTTACTACCGCTTGAAAAAGAACATTTAGAAGAGCTATTCATTGCTGCATCTGATGAAAAATTATGGGAGTTTATACCTACGGACTGTTCCAGTAAAAACCGGTTTATGGAAGTATATACCACCGCTATATCGGAAAGAGAGGCAGGAAGGCAATATCCTTTTTTGGTCTATCATAAATCAACGGGAAAACTGGTAGGGTCCACACGATTATTTGAAATTGTTGCCAAGGATAGAAAGCTTGAAATTGGCTGGACCTGGATCATGGCTGAACACTGGAGAACTGCAGTTAATATAGAATGCAAATATCTATTACTTAAATATTGTTTCGAGGAGTTAAAGGCTTTACGAGTTCAACTTAAGACTGATGAGTTGAATACCCGGTCGAGGAAGGCTATTGAGAAAATAGGGGCCAAGTTTGAAGGTATATTAAGGAAAGATAGGATCAAGGATAATGGCATGTCTCGCAATGCCGCCTACTATAGTATTATTGATGATGAATGGAGTGGGGTAAAGAAGGAGTTAGAAAGTAAATTAGGGTGGTAATTCTAAAAATGAAAGGCCTGCAAATATCAACTACAAACCTTTGTTCTAATGAGTCGGGGAGACGGGATTCGAACCCGCGACCTCACGCACCCCAAGCGTGTACGCTAACCGGGCTGCGCCACTCCCCGAATATTTTAGTTTTGAATATTAAAATATTCTATATATTAGCCAAACTTTTCTCCAGTACCTCTTGCATTTTAGGGTGCTTTTTTGCCAGGCTCCCTGAAGAAATAGATTAGCAAAAGTATACTTTTTTGAAAAGAGAAAATTATTTTTTGGCATATGCGATTTTTATTGGCAGCAAGCCTTATCGTCACCCTTGGCACCTCGGGACTTGCACAGCAGTACAAAGTATCAGGTTCAGTTAAAGACGCTTCCAACAATCAAACATTGCCGGGAGTTAGCGTTTACGTGGACGAATTGCAGCAAGGTGGAGCCACCGATGTAAATGGCTTTTTCTCTTTCTCGGTTCCTGAAGGCAATTACCATTTACATATTTCACTAATTAGTTATAAGGATACCATTATTCCTATTAAAGTAAATAAGGATATTAAGATAAATGCTGAGCTATATTCAACTGCGATAAATGCCAAGACTGTAAATGTTGTAGGACAAAAGGCTAATAATAATGTAGAGAGTTCGAAGATGGGCACTATTACCCTTGAAGTTGCTGACCTGAAAGCAATACCGGTATTTTTTGGCGAGCAGGATATATTAAAGGTGATAACATTATTGCCGGGTGTACAAAGTGCAGGTGATGCCAACACGGGCTTTTATGTACGTGGCGGTGGCCCAGATCAAAATCTGGTAATGCTTGATGGTGCTACCGTATATAATGCAGGGCACTTGTTGGGTTTCTTTTCCATTTTTAATTCTGATGCACTTAATTCGGTATCGCTTATTAAAGGTGATATGCCCGCTAATTTTGGCGGACGTATTTCCTCAGTACTGGATATTGGAGCCAAAGAGGGTGAT
>Ga0210396_10000456_pt1 | contig 54370 bp, 61 predicted proteins | sample IncBWH17OmetaG_FD_155466 | JGI IMG/M metagenome (GOLD analysis project Ga0210396, IMG submission 155466) | Forest soil microbial communities from Barre Woods Harvard Forest LTER site, Petersham, Massachusetts, United States - Inc-BW-H-17-O ... | reverse complement strand
TCACCGAGAAGGTGAGGAAACGACAATGACTCAATACAGGTGGACGGTGATCGGCGCCGGACCCGCGGGAATTGCCGCGGTGGGCAGGCTCCTCGACCATGGCATCGCACCAGAGAAGATCGCCTGGGTCGACCCGAACTTCAGGGCAGGTGATCTGGGCGACAAGTGGCGAGCCGTCCCAAGCAACACCGTCGCTTCGCTTTTCCTGGATTATCTGAACGCATCACCGTCCTTTCGATTCCACGAGGCACCGCCATTCAAGCTGACAGACGTCGATCCCGGCCAAACATGTCTACTGGACTTAGTTGCCGATCCCCTGGTGTGGATCTCAGAGCATCTTCGCCAGCGAGTGAGGGAGTTTCGCACCATGGCGACCGATCTCTACTTGCACGACGGGCAGTGGACAGTCCAGACCGATCAAGGTGACATCACCTCCGAGAAGGTAATCCTCGCGATCGGCGCAACTGCCAAAAAGTTGGCGTATCCGGATCTGGTGGAGATTCCGGTAGACGTCGCCCTTGACCCCGAAAAGCTAGCCGAGCAGTCGTTGGAAGGTGCCACCGTCGCCGTCTTCGGGTCATCTCACTCAACAATGATCGCGCTCCCTCACCTTCTGAACCAACCCGTCGAAAAGGTGGTCAACTTCTACCGCAGTCCGCTCAGATACGCGGTCGACCTTGGAGATTGGACGTTGTTCGACGATGTCGGTCTCAAGGGCCAGGCGGCGCGCTGGGCTCGGGAGAACATCGACGGCGTGTACCCGGAGCGGCTCGACCGTCTTTCGATACACAGTCCGGAATTCCAGGACCGAATCGTCCAATGTGACCACGTTGTCTACACCGTTGGGTTCGAGCGTCGACAACTTCCCGGCACTCCGCAGTGGGGGAGACTCGACCACAACCCGACCAACGGGATCATTGCTCCCGGCCTGTTCGGGTTCGGCATCGCGTTCCCGGAATGCCACACCGACCCGTTGGGACTCACGGAGCACCGGGTGGGGCTGTCCAAGTTCATGAAGTACCTCAACAACGTTCTGCCTCTGTGGATGAGCTACGGCCCGTAGAGCACAAATCCACGCGAGACTCCCCAGCAGAGGAGATGCACGAGCTGATAGGCCCGCGTGGCTTAGAGGCCTCGAGACCTAGTGTCGGCGGAATCGCTCGCGCAGTTGCGGGTCGCTCTCCCACCACAATGCCGATGGCGCTGCGGTTTCGCTCTCGGCCGCTTCCGCCGTGTCCAGCGCGGCATCGACCTGCGTCGCGTGCGCCTTTTCGTCATGGGATAACGCGCGCATCAACAGCAGCACAAACGGCAACCCAACCACGTCTCCGAGGATCCACAAGACGCCGGCCCCAATCGTTTGATCCAGCCGCTGATCCGGCCCCCAGGTTCGGTGCAGCCCCGAGTAATACGCCGTGGCGATCAAAGAGCCCTGCCAGATGACCAGCCCCAGGACTCCGTCGCCGAGGGTCTCGGCGACGGAGATCAGCAACGAGATCAACTGGGAGTATCTGCGGGGCACGGGGTCTGCCTGCAGTCGGGCATAGAAATAGCTAAAACCTATCGCTACCAACAAAAGTCGGGTTGGAGCGCCGATCCATTCGCTCTGCAGGGCCGCGGTGTACCAGGGCGTCAGATAGAGCAGCCACGGCGTGGCCAGCATCGCCAGCGACGTGGTCAACGGGTGAAATAGCACCCGGGCAAACCGGGTCGCCAACAGCCGATCAATGCGATCGCTGCCGGCCGGACCCAGCGCATCGCGCGCCACAGTGACCGGCTTGCCCTGCGCCAGGAAAAACGGCGCGACGTAAAGCAGCAGCAACACCTGCAGCGCCCGCACCCAGAACAAGACGTAGGCGTAGGCGCCGATGACGCTGATCGCGGCCAGCGCCCAGAGCACAATGCCAACGCCAAAACACCAGGCCTGCGCCGGCTCGACCGGTTGCCCGCTGTTCCTAGCGCGCCTGTAGCACCACGCGTATGCGCCGGCCAGCAAGACGATTACCGTCGCGGAGGATAGGTCCAGATGCCATGTCTGAACCACAGCTCCCCATGTCAGCGGCCCTGGATCGACGCGCATGACCACCAGCGTATTGCGCGTAGCGCGACGCCGTTACGCGGCCGGCGCCCGGGAGACCCTCGACGACCTGATTGGCGCCCGACGCATCGGCAGCGAGCCGGGTAGCGCGCCGACCTGTCGGCGCTCTGGGATTTCCCAGATGTCGCCGTCGAGCACGCCCGGCAAGTCAGCCTCGCTGGCAATGAAGACCGGCTCCTTGCCCCGCGCGGACTGACGATGAAAATCCCTCACCGCCGCGAACGCCCAGTTTCCCAGCAAGCTAATCGCGACCAGGTTGGCGATGGCCATCAGTGCCATCGCCAGATCGGCCAGCGCCCAAACCAGTGTCAACTTGGACATGGCGCCGAACATGATCGACAGCAGCGTCACAACTTTCAGGACGCTGATCGCCCGACGGCGGCCACCCAGGAAGAACAAGTTGGCCTCGGCGCACACGTAATTACTGAGCACCGACGAGAACGCGAAGACAAACACCACCGCCGTCATCACTCCGGTGGTCCACGAACCGAGGCCGGCGGCGATCGCGGACCCGGTCAGGCTTGCACCGGCAGCCGAACCCGTGTGAGCCGGATCGTAAACGCGGGGACCTGACATCAGCACGATAAACGCTGTCGCCGTGCATATCACCACCGTGTCGACGAAAACCGCCAGCGACTGGATCAGGCCCTGCTCCACCGGATGTGCCACGGTCGCGGCGCCCGCAATGTTGGGCGAACTGCCCATGCCGGCCTCGCAGGCGAACAGCCCCCGCCTTACCCCGGTAAGCATCGCTGTCGCGAAACCGCCGGCGAATCCGCCTGCCAGTTGCTTGATTCCGAATGCGCCGCCGATAATCTCCTCGATTACGGCCGGCAGCTGGGTGATGTTGACCGCCACAATCGCGAGCGCCATCAAGGCATACACCAGTGTGGCAACCGGAAGGACCGATCCAGCAAACTTGGCGACCCTGCGCACTCCGCCGAACAGGACCGGCGCCGCCAGCACGGCCAGAACCACTGTTGTCCAACCGACATCGATGCCATGCGATGACTTCAAGACGTCGCTGATCGCGTTGGTCTCCACCATGTTGAATGCGGTCGAGAATCCGAGCACCAACAGTAAGGCAAACAAGACACCGCCCACCCGCGAGCGCAGCCCGCGCTGGATGTAGAACGCGGGGCCACCCCGAAAGGCGCCGTCGTCGGAGCGGACTTTGAAAATCTGGGCAATGGTCGCCTCGATCACCGCGGTGGCCATGCCGACCGCCGCCACCACCCACATCCAAAAGATCGCACCGGGACCACCAACGGTGAGCGCGATAGCGACCCCGGCGATGTTGCCGGTGCCCACCCGTGACGCAAGGCCAACGCAGAATGCCTGAAAAGATGAGATCCCACCGTCTTGGCGGTGGGATCTCCGGAGCTGGCGAAGCATGCGCCCGAAGTAGCGGATCTGAATGAATCGGGTGCGCACCGTGAAGTAAACGCCAACCCCGATGAGCAAATAAATGAGGACGCGGGTGTTCAGGACATTGCTGAGCGGATCTATCAACTGCACCTGAAGGAAGTCCAAATTTACTTCCTCTCCCGGACATATGGGCAGCTGTTAGTCACAGGATGGTAAAGGCGAAATGTTGACGACAGGTTTCGTTAACCGGTTCCAGATAGCGGGGCTGTAAAAATCCGATCACAACCCCTGGTAGACACCGCAGCGCCTTGATGAGGGCGCTGTGAGCCGGTGCCGCATTTCCGACTATTGGCCACTATTCGCTTGACAGCGTTGCGGGGCAGTACACGTTGGCCGCGATTGCCGTGAACTTGGCGGCATTGTCCTCGCGGAGGCCAGGGTTGGCGCTTTGGACCGTCTTCACGACATCCACCATCGGGTCGCCCATGTGGACCATGTTGCACACCCATTTACCGGCTGCTATTGCCTTGTCCGGCTCCGGGGCGGTGATACCGGCGGCTCGAAGTGTGGCGAGGAATCTGTCGTCGGTGGCATCGGCGTGCGCGGGCACGGCCAGGCCGATCATGGCGGCAAGGCTGGTCAGCGTCAGCAGTAATCTCGCGATGCCCTGATCGTCCCAGAGTGGCGATGAGCCCGCACCCCGTAAGGCGAATCGAACCTGCACCGAAATAACACCGGCCGCTAAGACTGATCTCATTCGCCGATACCCTGACCAGCTGTGCAGCCCCTCCCCCTCACGATATCCCGTGTGTAATCATGCGAAGGTCCCACAAGGGAGCCGAGGAGGCAAAGATGCACCGCTGGCTGGTCGTCCTGTCCATCTTCCTCGTCGGCGCCGCGACCGTCACCACCGCGGGCATCGCTGTGATGTCCGGGCCGCGCGCTTGGGCCGGCGATGCGCCGATAGGCCACATCGGTGACACGCTGCGGGTGGATGCCGGCACCTACGTCGCAGACGTCACCGTCAGCAGCGTGCAGCCGTGCGACCCGCCGCCGGGATTCGGCTACACGCGCAGCGGCGTCCCGGTCAAAAGCTTTCCCGGCAGCTTGGTCGAGCGCGCCGACGTGACGATCCATGCTGTCCAAGTGCCGAATTCGTTCATCATGGCCACCAACTTCAGCTTCGACGGCGTGACACCGTTCGCCGACGCCTACAAGCCCCGCACATCCGATGCAGCCGACGCGCTGGACAACGTCATCGTGAATGCGCCACAAGGATCGATCGTCCGCGGCGAAGTCTATTGGGACGCCTACCGCGATCCGGTCTCCAACGTCGTTCTGTTGGACAAGAAGACGGGCCAGCACCTCGCGCAATGGAACCTCTGACGCTGGCGGTCCATATCGGCACGACGGATTCTGTCGACGCCGAAAAGCTGGCCGCCGTTGCCGCGCTTACTTTTCCGCTGGCGTGTCCGCCCTCGACTGCTGCGGAGAACATCGCGTCCTTCATCGACGCCAACCTGTCCGCCACGCGCTTCGCCGAGTATCTGGCTGATCCGCAACGTGCAATTCTCACCGCGCAGCACGGCGGCCGGATTATTGGTTACACCATGCTGATTCGCGGCGTGGACGGCGACACCGACGTGCAGCGGGCCGTGGAGATTCGCCCGGCTGCTGAGCTGTCGAAGATGTACCTGCTGGCCGAGTATCACGGTGCCGGCGTGGCGACCGCGTTGATGGAACGCACGCTGGCCATCGCCGCCCAATGGGGCGCCCGCTGCGTGTGGCTTGGTGTCAACCAGGGAAACAAACGCGCGCAAAGCTTTTACATCAAGAGCGGCTTTAAGGTCAACGGCACCAGAACGTTTCAGGTGGGCGCCCGTCGCGAAGACGACTATGTCATGGTTCGGGAGCTTCGCTGACCCCCGCGGCCGTCAACGCCAAAAGCCGTGAAGTGGCCCGCAGGTACTTCTTTCGGTAACCACCGGCCAGCATTTCCTCGCTGAATATGGTGTCCAGCTTCGCCCCGGATGCCATCACAGGGATGCCGGCGTCGTACAGCCGGTCGGTCAGCGACACCAGCCGCAGCGCGACGCTCTGGTCGTCGATGCCGTGCACGCCGGTCAAGAACACCGCCGTGACACCCTCGATCAACGTCAGATACCGCGACGGATGCATCGTGGCCAAATGCGCGCACAGCGCGTCGAAGTCGTCGAGCGTCGCTCCGGCAACACGCGCCGCGCACGCCGCCACTTCCTCGTCCGACCAGGGTTGGGGCGCCGGCGGCAGGTCGCGGTGCCGGTAGTCCGGTCCCTCGATCCGCACGGTGGTGAAAATACTGGCCAGCGTGTTGATCTCACGCAAGAAATCCTGGGCGGCGAAGCGGCCCTCGCCGAGCTGCTCGGGCAGCGTGTTGGAGGTAGCGGCCACCGACACACCGCGCTCGACCAATGACGAGAGCATCCGCGAGATCAGCGTGGTGTTGCCCGGATCGTCCAGTTCGAACTCGTCGATGCACACCGCCGTGTAATCGCCGAGCAGATCAATGCATTCGACGAAGCCGAAGACCCCGGCCAGCTGGGTCAGCTCCCCAAATGTCGCGAACGCCTTGGGACGGGCTTCCGGCCCGTCCCCGGGCAACTGGTAATAGGCCGAAGCCAGCAGGTGGGTCTTCCCCACGCCGAACCCGCCGTCCAGGTACAGCCCAACGCCGGGCAACACCGCCCGTTTGCCGAACAGTTTCTTGCGGCCCGCCCGGCGCTCGACGGCCTGCCGGCAGAACGCCTGACAGGCAGCCACGGCGGCAGACTGCGTCGGTTCCGCGGGGTCAGGGCGATACGTCGCGAAGCTCACCTCGGCGAACGTTGGCGGCGGAATCAGCTGCGCGATCAGCCGCTCCGGCGACACGGTGGGATGCCGATCCACCAGGTGGCCCACCTGGCCCGAGGTGTCGGCAGAGGCAGACCCGTGCATGCAGGAACTGTAGCGGCGTGCTGCAATCAAACCCATGGCCGACTCTGACGGCGGAGCCGTTGAGACACCGCTGAGACTGCTGGAATCGGGACGTAAAGTCGACGACCACGACCTCCCCCGGCTCTACGGCTATCCGGAGCAACTGGACGGCATTTGGGTGCGAGCGAATTTCATCACCAGCGTGGACGGCGGCGCCACCGCAGACGGCAAGTCCGGCGCCCTGGCCAGCCCGGGCGACCGCTTCGTTTTCAACATGCTGCGCGAACTCGCTGATGTCGTCGTGGTCGGCGCGGGCACGGTGCGGATGGAGGGTTATTCCGGAGCACACCTACCGGTCGCCCAGCGCCAGCAGCGGCAGGCCCGGGGGCAAAGCGAAGTCCCGCAACTGGCCATCGTGACCAAGTCGGGCCGCCTTGACCGCGATATGGGGGTGTTCACCCGCACCGAGGTGCCGCCACTGGTGCTCACCTGCACCGCTGCGTGCGACGCGACGCGCCATCGGCTCGCTGGCCTGGCCGAGGTGGTCGACTGCTCGGGCGAGGATCCGGGCACAGTGGACGAGGCCGCGTTACTGGCGGCGCTCGGTGCTCGCGGTGTGCGCCGCGTCCTGACCGAAGGCGGCCCGATGTTGCTCGGCTCATTCATCCAGCGCGACCTGCTCGACGAGCTGTGTCTGACGATCGCGCCCGTCGTCGTCGGCGGCCTGGCCCGTCGTATCGCCACGGGCCCGGGTCAGCTGCTAACCCGGATGCACTGTGCCCACGTGCTGACCGACGACGCTGGGTACCTCTACACCCGCTACGTCAAGGCTTGAGGCCGAGCGGAGTGGCTACTGTGGTCGGCATGAGTCGGCACATCACGTACGCCACGATTCTGATCGCGGCGGCCCTCTCAATGAGCATGGTGCTGGCCGGCTGCGTCCCGGGCCTGGCCGCAGACCCGCGCTTCGCCACCAACCGCGGCGCCCGACCGCAGGGCGTGGCCACCCCGAAACCGCCACCAACTGGTCCGCCGCCGATCGCCGCACCCAAGAACGACTTGTCGTGGCACGACTGCACGTCGCGGGTATTTGGGGATGCCGGGGTCGCGGCAGCGCCCGGCGTCAAGCTGGATTGCGCAAACTACGACGCCGACCTCGACCCGGTCAACGGCGGATCCGGGACCCTGAGCATTGGCGCGGTCCGCGCCCGCTCGGATCAGACCCCGCACGACGCCGGGCCCCTTGTCTTGACCACCGGCTCCGACATCCCGTCATCGACGCAGTTGCCGGTCTGGTTGTCGCGGGCGGGCGCCGACGTGCTCCGCGGCCACCCCATCGTCGCCGTCGACCGGCGCGGCATGGGCACGTCGAGCCCGATCGACTGCCGCGACCACTTTGACCGGCAAGCGATGCGCGATCAGGCCCAATTCCAGTCCGGCGACGATCCAGTTGCCAACCTCTCCGACATTTCGAATACCGCCACCACAAACTGCACCGACGCCATCGCGCCAGGTGATTCGGCGTACGACAACTCACACGCCGCCTCGGACATCGAGCGACTGCGCAACCTGTGGGATGTACCCGCGGTCGCGCTAGTCGGAATCGGCAACGGCGCCCAGGTGGCGCTGGCTTACGCCGGATCGCGCCCCGACAAGGTCGCCAGACTGATCCTCGACTCCCCGATCGCGTTGGGGATCAACGCCGAAGCTGCCGCCGAGCAAAAGGTCAAGGGTCAGCAGGCCGCCCTCGACGCGTTCGCTGCGCAGTGCGTTGCGGTGAACTGCGCGCTGGGTCCCGATCCCAAGGGCGCCGTCACCGCGCTGCTCGCCGCGGCACATGCCGGCAGGGGGCCAGGCGCCGCGTCGGTGGCGCAGGTGGCCGACGCCATCACCACCGCTTTGGGCTTCCCCAACGGCGGCCGCCTCAACGCCACCACGGACCTGGCCAACGCGCTCGCGGCCGCCCGCTCCGGCGATATCAACCAGCTGTCCAGCTTGATCAACCGCGCCGTCGCCACCGGAGACTCCGACGGCCAATTCGTCAATTCGTGCAGCGACGCGCTCAACCGCCCGACCCCGGACCGGGTTCGCGAATTGGTGGTCGCCTGGGGCAAGCTCTATCCCCAGTTCGGCAGCGTCGCCGCGCTCGACCTCGTCAAATGCGTGCACTGGCCGACCGGTTCGCCGCCGCAATCGCCGAAGGACCTCAAGATCGACGCCTTGTTGCTGGGGGTGCAGAACGACCCGATCGTGGGCTCGGAAGCGGTCGCCGCGACCGCGGCCACCATCATCAACGCCGGCGCAGCCAGCAAGCGGGTGATGTGGCAGGGAATCGGCCACGGCGCCAGTATTTATTCGCCCTGCGCGGTCCCGCCGCTGATCAGCTACGTAGACAGCGGCAAGCTGCCCGCAACCGACACCTACTGCCCCGCCTGATCCTTCGTCTTGCCGCACCGGTGTACGGTGCGCTGGTGACGGCAGCTGACTCGACCCTGACCGGCCCACCGAGCACCTCGGCGATACTGCGGTCGGCGTTGTGGCCGGCGGCCATCCTGTCGGTGCTGCACCGCAGCATCATCCTCACCCTCAACGGCAATATCACCGACGACTTCAAACCGGTCTACCGTGCGGTGCTCAACTTCCGGCGCGGCTGGGACATCTACAACGAACACTTCGACTACGTCGACCCGCACTACCTGTACCCGCCCGGCGGCACGCTGCTGATGGCGCCGTTCGGATACCTGTCCTTTACGCCGTCGAGGTATCTGTTCATCCTGATCAACACCGTGGCGATCCTGATCGCCTGGTACCTGCTGCTGCGGCTGTTCAAATTCACACTGTCCTCGGTGGCCGCGCCGGCCCTGCTGCTCGCCATGTTCTGCACGGAAAGCGTCACCAGCACACTGGTTTTCACCAACATCAACGGCTGCGTCCTGCTGGCCGAGGTGTTGTTCTTGCGCTGGCTGTTAGATGGGAAGGTCGGGCACCAGTGGTGGGCCGGTCTTGTGATCGGGTTGACGCTCACGCTCAAACCCGTGCTCGGACCGCTGCTGTTGCTGCCACTGCTGAACCGCCAGTGGCGGGCGCTGGTGCCCGCGTTCATCGTGCCCGCAGTCATTAACGTCGCCGCCTGGCCATTGGTCAGCGATCCGATGGACTTCGTCACCAAAACGCTGCCGTACATCGGGGGCGTCCGCGACTACTTCAACAGCTCGATCGAGGGCAACGGCGTGTACTTCGGCCTGCCGACCTGGTTGATCGTGTTCCTGCGGCTGCTGTTCACGGCGTTGGCCATCGGCGCGATGTGGCTGCTGTACCGCTACTACCGCACCCGCGACCCGCTGTTCTGGTTCACCAGCTCGTCGGGCGTGCTGCTGCTGTGGTCGTGGCTGGTGCTGCCGCTGGCCCAGGGCTACTACTCGATGATGCTGTTCCCGTTCCTGATGACCGTGGTGCTGCCGAACTCGCTGATCCGCAGTTGGCCGGCGTGGCTAGGGGTCTACGGCTTCCTGACGCTGGACAACTGGCTGCTGTTCAACTGGATGAGGTATGGCCGCGCGCTGCAATACCTCAAGATCACCTACGGCTGGTCGTTGCTCCTGATCGTGGTGTTCACGGTGCTCTATTTCCGCTATCTGGATGCCAAGGCCGAGAACCGGCTGGACCGCGGCATCGATCCGTGGTGGCTGACGGCCGAACGGGAGCGCGCTAGCGTTAACGCATGACCTCTGACTTGTCGCGCCCGAAGGTGCAACTGTCCGACGACGAGTGGCGCAAGAAGCTCAACCCTCAGGAGTTCAACGTGTTGCGGCGCGCCGGCACCGAGCGGCCCTTCACCGGTGAATACACCGACACCAAAACCCAGGGCATCTACCAGTGCCGGGCCTGCGGCGCCGAACTGTTCCGCAGCACGGAGAAATTCGAGTCACACTGCGGCTGGCCGTCGTTCTTCGACCCGTCGAGCTCTCAGGCGGTGATCCTGCGTCCCGACCATTCGATGGGGACAACGCGCACCGAGGTGCTGTGCGCCAACTGCCACAGCCACCTGGGCCATGTGTTCTCCGGTGAGGGTTATCCGACACCGACGGATCAACGCTATTGCATCAACTCGATTTCGTTGAAGCTGGTCCCGGCCGAGGCTTAGCGGTTCCCGACACTTAAACCACGCAGACGACACGCCGGGCGGATTCATACGGTCAGTGCAACATCCGTGATTTTGGAGGTTGCCATGCCGAGTGGATATCCGTTCTCGAGGTCGGTGCGGCGGGAGTTTTTCGACCTGGTGTGCCAGGGCATGCCGGTGATTCGGGCGGAGCGCGTGGTGGGCGTGTCGTTTCTTACCGGGTCGCGCTGGTGGCGTCAGGCTGGGGCGATGAAGCTGCAAGTCAATAGTTGGGGACGTGGTGGTTTAGCGAACCCGGGAAACGTGTCGGTCTCGGGCGGGCGAGGACATCGACTGAGCCTGGATGAGCGCATTGCCATCATGCGCGGCGTGGACGCCAAGTGCAGTTATGCAGAGATTGGTCGGCGCCTCGGACGTGACCGCTCGGTGGTCTGGCGTGAACATCAACGCAACCGCAACCCCGACGGGGACTATCACGCCCGGATGGCTCATGCTCGTGCGGCGCAAAAGGCCTGCCGCCCTCGGCAATTCAAACTTGTCGGTAACCCGTTGTGCGCCAGTATCGAGGCGTGGATGGATGAGGGCTGGAGTCCCAAACTCATTGCGGAGCTATTGGCGCGTGATCACCCCGATGACAGGCTTTGCCGGGTGAGCCACGAAACCATTTACCAGTGCCTCTACGTGCAGACCCGTGGCAGTTTGCGCGCTGATCTGCACAAATGTCTGTCCACCAAACGGGCAGCACGCAAACCCCGCGATCGCTACGCCAGCCGCGGCGTCTACTCGGGTCAGGAATTCACCATCAGCGACCGTCCCCCCGAAGCCGATGACCGCGCCGTGCCTGGCCACTGGGAAGGTGATCTGATCCTGGGTGTCGGAGGCGCCAGCGCGGTCGGCACTCTGGTGGAACGCAGCACCCGCTTCACGATGCTGCTGCACCTGCCCGCAACGCACAACGCCGAGACGGTGGCCACAGCGATGATCGAGGCGATGCGCGAGTTGCCCGAACACCTACGGCGCTCCATCACCTGGGACCGCGGCAGCGAAATGGCCAACTGGCGCAACATCCAACTACAACTCAACGCGCCGGTCTACTTCTGCAATCCGCACTCACCCTGGCAACGCGGCAGCAACGAAAACACTAATCGGCTCTTGCGGTTCTGGTTCGAAAAAGGCACCAACCTCAGCGGCTATACCAAAGCCGACCTCAAACGCATCCAAGACACCCTCAACCGCCGGCCCCGACCCACCCTGAACCTCGACACACCCGCCCAACGACTCGCCGAACTCCTCCAGCAAGCCGCCTAACCGATGTTGCATTCACCGATTGACATTGCCCCGGGCAATGTCACAGTGGTTTAAGTCTCGCGGCGACTAGTCCACCCGGGTGGCGTGGACTTCCCAGAACGGGGCGTGCACCCGGCCGTTGACCAGCCACGGTTCGATCGCGCGGAAGAGATCCATGAAGGTCTGCATCTGATCGGCCATGTCGGGGTTGCGCTTGGCCATCATCTCGAGAGTCTCGGCGCTCATGTTGACCTGGTAGGTGGTGGTCCCCAGATAGCTGATCGCCCAGCCGCCGGTCGGGAGCACATCCCGAAAGTCGTTCTCGGACAACGACCGCGGCATCTTGAAGCCGTTGACGTTGTGTTCGCCGAACTCGAACATGTAGAGCCGCGCGCCCGGCTTGGTAGCCCGGCGCAGCGCCTGCACGTAGGACTTCTGCAGCTCAGGCTCCGTGCTGAAGGTGTGGTAGAAGGCGCAGTCGACGACCGTGTCGAACCGGCCGTCCAGTCCCTCCAGCTTGGTGGCGTCGGCCAGCTGGAAATTCACCGACACCCCGGCCTTCTTCGCGTTGTCCCGGGCCCGCTCCAAGGCGCCTTCCGACCCGTCGATACCGGTCGCCGCATACCCCTTGGAGGCGTAGTAGATCGCATGGTGACCGGGACCGGTGCCCGGGTCGAGCACCTCACCCTTGATCGCGCCCAACGCGACCAGCTGCTGCACCACCGGTTGTGGACCGCCGATGTCCCACGGCGTGGCGGCGGGCAAGCCGTGCTGCAGCCGCTCGTCGCGATACATCTCCTCGAAGCGGGTGGGATCGGTCGGGTCGAACTGCGTTGTCATGTGTCCCCCTTCGTTAAGGCAGAGCGCTCACCAGCTGCTCCACGCCCACCCGCGGCCCGGTGAAGAACGGCGTTTCCGCGCGGGTATGCCGTCGGGCGTCGGTGGCACGCAATTCACGCATCAGGTCGACGATGCGGTCCAACTCAGGGGCCTCGAAGGCCAGAATCCATTCGTAGTCGCCGAGCGCGAACGCCGGCACCGTATTGGCGCGGACGTCCTTGTACTCGCGTGCGGCCATGCCGTGCTCGGCGAGCATGCGGCGGCGCTCCTCGTCGGGCAGCAGGTACCACTCGTAGGACCGCACAAAGGGATACACGCAGATGTAGGCGCCGGGCTCCTCGCCGGCCAGAAACGCGGGGATGTGACTCTTGTTGAACTCGGCCGGCCGATGCAGCGCCACACTGCTCCACACCGGCGAGCAGGCCCGTCCCAGCGTGGTGGTGCGCCGGAAATCGGCGTAGGTCGCCTGCAGTGCTTCGATGCGTTCGGCGTGGGTCCAGATCATGAAATCGGCGTCGGCCCGCAGGCCCGCCACGTCGTAGAGTCCACGCACCACGACGCCGCGTTCCTCCTGCTGCTTGAAAAAGGTCGACGCGTCGTCGATCACGGCGTCACGCTGGTCACCGAGCGCCCCCGGCCGCACCGAGAACACCGAGAACATCAGGTAGCGAAGCGTGGCGTTCAGGGCGTCATAGTCGAGGCGGGCCATGACATCTATCGTGCCACCTCTACTTCGAGCACCTCGATCGCGCGCCCGGCCGCACCGATACACGCTGGCACGCCAATGCCATCCAGGTAGCTGCCTGCCACGGCCAGCCCCGGCGGCAGGCCCGCACGCACCTCTGCGACCAGATCCGCGTGGCCGGGCCCGTACTGTGGCATCGCATCGATCCAGCGCCGCACACGGACATCGACTGGGTCGACGGTCACGCCGAACGCGGCGGCCAGGTCATCCATCGCCCAGGCCAACAGCTCGTCGTCAGACACGCGAGACGCGACCTCATCGCCGAACTTGCCGAACGACAGCCGCAGCAGCTGCGTGTCCCCCCGAGCGCCCCACTTGCGTGACGACAAGGTGATCGCCTTGGCGTGTAGCTGTTCACCGCTGGCCACCAGCACCCCGGACGATTGCGGAAACGGCGCATCGGCGGGCACAGCGAGCGCCACCACCGCCGACGACGCGCTGGCGATCCGGCGCGCGGCGGCGAAGGTGCGCGGTGCGATCTCATCGATCAGGCGCACCAGCCGCGGAGCCGGAATGGCCAGGATCACCGCGTCGGCGGACCAGTGAGCGCCGGTGTCGTCGTGCAGCGTCCAGCCGCGCCCGGCGCCCTCGAGTCGCTGCACCGTGGCCTGCACCCACTGCAGCCGACTCTGCCTGACCAGCTCGTCGATCAGCACCTGGTAGCCGCCGTCCAGCGCGCCGAACACCGGACCCCCGCTGGCCGGCGGCAGTCCCTGCCGGACGGCGTCGGTCAGGCTGGCGGCGCCACAGTCGAGGGCCGCAGCCACACTGGGTGCGCCCGCGCGCAGCCCGATCGTCGCCGCCGAGCCGGCGTACACCCCACCCAGCAGTGGGTCCACCGACCGGGCCACGGCCTGCTCGCCGAACCGGTCGGCCACCAATTCGGCCACCGCGGGATCGCTGCCGATTCGCCAGGTCAGCGGGCGGGCCGGTTCGGCGTCGATGCGCGCGACCGTGGCGTCGTCGACCAGTCCGGCCACCGATGCCGCCGACGACGGAATCCCGGCGACCGTGTCCGTCGGCAACGGATGCAGCCTTTGCCGGCTATAGATCAGTGGCCGGGCGCCGGTGGTGACCAGTTGGCGCCCCGACAGATCCAGCTCGGCCAGCAGCGCCGGCATCTCGGGCCGGCGCAGCACGAACGCCTCGGCGCCGAGGTCCATCGGCTGTCCCCCGACCCGCTCGGTGCGCAATACCCCACCGAGCCGGTCGCCCGGATCGAACAACGTGATGGTCGCGTCGTCACGGGCGAGCGCACGCAGCCGGTACGCGGCGGTCAATCCCGAAATACCGCCACCCACAACACAATATGAGCGGGCTGTCATAGCGAGTGAACCAACGACACCAAATCGGTCAGCACACCGGGATCAGTCTCCGGCAACACCCCGTGGCCGAGATTGAACACATGACCGGCCGCCCCTGCGTCGACGGCGCGGCGCCCGTCGTCGACGACAGCCCGCGCTGCACGTTCCACCACCGGCCAGCCCGCCAGCACCACCACCGGATCGAGGTTGCCCTGCAGCGCCGTGCCGGCTTGCACCCGACCGGCGGCATCGGTGAGCGCAGTTCTCCAGTCCACGCCGACGACCGAAGCGCCAGCCTGCGACATCGCGCCCAGTAGCTCCGCGGTGCCCACCCCGAAGTGCGTCATGGGCAGGCCGTGGTCGGCCAGCGTGCCGAATACCCGGGCGCTGTGCGGCAGCACGTACTGGCGGTAGTCGGGCAGCGACAACGTCCCCGCCCAGGAGTCGAACATCTGGATGGCGTCCACTCCGGCATCGATCTGGCCCTGCAGAAAAGCGATGGTCAGGTCGGTCAGCTTGGTCATCAAGGCGTGCCAGCTCACCGGCTCGGCCAGCATCATCGCCTTGGTGCGGGCGTGGTGGCGACTCGGACCACCCTCCACCAGGTAGGACGCCAGCGTGAACGGCGCACCGGCGAACCCGATCAGCGGGACATCGCCCAGCGCGTCGACCAACAGCGATACCGTCTGCAGGACCGGTTGAATCGCTTGCGGGTCAAGGGGTTTCATGGCATCGATGTCGGCAGCGGTGCGCATCGGTTCCGCGATCACCGGTCCGACGTCGGCGACGATGTCCAAATCGACGCCGGCAGCGCGCAGCGGCACCACGATGTCGGAGAACAGAATCGCCGCGTCGACGTCGTAACGGCGGATCGGCTGCAGGGTGATCTCGCAGGCCACTTCCGGTTCGAAGCAGGCCGCCAGCATGCTGTGCCGTTCGCGCAGCGCCCGGTACTCGGGCAGCGAGCGGCCGGCCTGCCGCATGAACCACACCGGCACCCGGCTGGGTTTGCGGCCCGCGACGGCGGCCAGGTAGGGCGACTGCGGAAGCTCGCGACGGGTACGCGGAGGAGTATTCACTGGCTTCAATGCTGCCACGGGCGCCGATCGGCACTTGCGTAACATCAACGACCGTGTCAGTCACCTATGACGAGTTCCCCAGCCTTCGCTGTGAACCGACCGAGAATGGCGTACTGAATCTGATTCTGGACGCCCCCGGGCTGAATTCGGTCGGGCCACAGATGCACCGGGACCTTGCCGACATCTGGCCGGTGATCGATCGTGATCCTGGGGTGCGTGTCGTCCTGGTCCGCGGCGAAGGCAAGGCGTTTTCCTCCGGCGGCAGCTTCGACCTGATCGCGGAAACCATCGGCGAATACGAAGGCCGGATCCGCATCATGCGCGAGGCCCGCGATCTGGTGCTCAACCTGGTCAACTTCGACAAGCCGGTGGTTTCGGCGATCCGGGGGCCGGCCGTCGGTGCGGGTCTGGTGGTGGCGTTGCTGGCGGACATCTCGGTGGCCGGCCGGACCGCGAAAATCATCGACGGGCACACCAAACTCGGGGTGGCCGCAGGTGACCACGCCGCGATTTGCTGGCCGCTGCTGGTCGGCATGGCCAAGGCCAAGTACTACCTGCTGACTTGCGAGGCGCTCTCCGGCGAGGAGGCCGAGCGCATCGGCCTCGTCTCGACCTGCGTCAACGACGACGAGGTGCTCCCAACCGCGACCCGCCTCGCCGAGAACCTGGCGCTGGGCGCGCAAAACGCGATCCGCTGGACCAAACACAGCCTGAATCACTGGTACCGCATGTTCGGGCCCACCTTCGAAACGTCGCTGGGCCTGGAGTTCATCGGATTTAGCGGCCCCGACGTGCGCGAAGGGCTCGCCGCACACCGCGAAAAGCGGCCCGCGCGATTTGGTGCGGGCACCGATACGAGCCCCTAAAACGGCGCGCCTGTCGCGGCGTGTCGGCGTATAGGTCTACCGTCGAACGCTGTGACCCGCGTCGACGACGATGCAGAGCGCAGCGATGAGGAGGAGCAGCGCTCATGACTTCAGCCGAACCGGCCCCCTTTCGCGAGGCGGTCGCCGCGATGAACGCCGTCACTGTGCGGCCGGAAATCGAGCTCGGCCCCATCCGGCCGCCGCAGCGGCTCGCGCCCTACAGCTATGCGCTGGGCGCCGAGGTCAAGCATCCCGACTTAGACATCGTCCCCGAGCGATCCGAGGGTGACGCGTTCGGTCGGCTGATCCTGTTGTACGACCCGGACGGCTCGGATGCTTGGGACGGCACCATCCGCTTGGTCGCGTACATCCAGGCGGACCTGGATTCCAGCGAGGCCATCGACCCGCTGCTGCCGGAGGTGGCGTGGAGCTGGCTGGCCGACGCGCTGGGGTCCCGCCTCGAGCAGGTCACCGCCCTGGGCGGCACGGTCACCGCCACCACATCAGTACGCTACGGCGACATCTCCGGACCGCCGCGCGCCCACCAGCTGGAGCTGCGGGCGTCGTGGACCGCGACCACCCCTGAGGTCGGTGTCCACGTCGAGGCGTTCTGCGAGGTGCTGGAACACGCCGCGGGCCTGCCACCGGCCGGGGTCACCGACCTGGGCTCACGGTCACGCGCCTGACATGGGCGAAGCGGCGGCCGAAGGGCCGGGCAGCGCCGAGCCCGACCACACCCCGCTACTGCACCCGGCCGACGGGATGCCGGATCTCTCGGTAACCGTCGGCCAGATCGAGGCGGCCGCGGCGCTCCTGAACAGCGGGCACGGACCATTTGCGGTGGACGCCGAGCGGGCGTCGGGTTTCCGCTATTCCAACCGGGCCTACCTGATTCAGATCCGCCGGGCCAACGCCGGCACCGTTCTCATCGACCCGGTCAGCCACGGTGCTGATCCGCTCACCGCGCTGCGGCCCATCGCCGAGGTGCTCAGCACCGATGAGTGGATCCTGCATTCCGCGGATCAGGATCTGCCGTGCCTGGCCGAGGTCGGCATGAGGCCGCCGGCGTTGTACGACACCGAGCTTGCCGGACGGCTGGCCGGGTATGACCGGGTGAACCTGGCGGCCATGGTGCAGCGGCTGCTGGGCTTCGGGTTGGCCAAGGGCCACGGCGCGGCCGACTGGTCCAAGCGCCCGCTGCCCGCGGAGTGGCTCAACTACGCCGCCCTCGACGTGGAACTCCTCATCGAACTGCGCGCGGCGATCTCGGACGTCCTCGCCGCGCAAGGCAAAACCGGTTGGGCGGCGCAGGAATTCGACCATCTACGGAGCCTGGGTAGCAGGGAGACTGCGCCGATCGTGCGGCGGGATCGCTGGCGGCGAACGTCGGGGATCCATCGGGTGCATGATCGGCGAGGCCTGGCCGTGGTTCGCGAATTGTGGGCGGCGCGCGACCGCATCGCCGAACGCCGCGACATCGCACCGCGCCGGGTCCTGCCGGACAGCGCCATCGTCGACGCCGCCATCGCCGACCCGAAGACGGTCGATGACCTCGTCGCATTGCCGGTGTTCGGTGGGCGCAACCAGCGGCGCAGCGCTGCGCTATGGTTCGCGGCGCTGGAAGCCGCCCGAAACAGCCGAGATCTTCCGGATGTGGCCGAGCCGTCCAACGGGCCACCACCACCGGCGCGGTGGGGCAGACGTAAGCCAGAGGCCGCCGCCCGGCTGGAGGCGGCCAGGGCGAGGCTCGCCCAGGTGTCGCAGCGAGTGCAGGTACCGACGGAGAATCTGATCTCGCCTGACCTGGTGCGACGGCTGTGCTGGGACTGGGAGGCGCGCTCAGAAGACGTCCCGGACCCGGTGGATGCTGTCGACGAGTACCTGCGCGCCGGCCAGGCCCGGCCATGGCAGCGAGAACTCGTAGACCCGGTTCTGGCCGCGGCGGTGACGATTGCCCCTGACGCCGCCACCGAAACGCCCGAGTGACCAGCTACTCGTTAGTCGAGGTGCTCGCGGATCTCCGACTCTGTTACGCACGCTCCCATTGCGGCGGCCCAGCCCGTGATCCGGCGGGCCACGTCCTGGTCGGTCAGGCCCAGATCGGCCAGCACCTCACCCCGCGAGGCGTGTTCGTAAAATTCCTGCGGCAGTCCGATGTCGCGGCAGGGCACGTCGATCTCGGCTCGGCGCAGCGCGGCAGACACCGCTGAACCCACACCGCCGTTGACCCCGTTGTCCTCCAGCGTGACGAGCAGTTTGTGCTGCACCGCCAGTTCGCGGACACCGTCGGAAACGGGCAGCACCCAACGCGGGTCGATCACCGTCACGCCGATCCCCTGGTTGTGTAGCCGCTTGGCCACCGCCAACGCCATCGACGCGAACGCGCCGACCGCTACCAGCAGCACATCGTGGTTCAGCCCATCGGCCGGCACCGCGAGCACATCCACGCCCCCCTGCCGTTCTACGGCCGGAATGTCTTCGCCCACATCACCTTTAGGGAACCGTATCGCCGTCGGGCCGTCGCTGACGTCCAGCGCCTCACCGAGCTCCTCGCGCAACCGGGCGGCGTCCCTGGGTGCAGCCACCCGGATACCGGGCACGATTCCCAGCATCGACAAATCCCACATGCCGTTGTGGCTGGGGCCGTCGTTACCGGTAACCCCGGCCCGGTCGAGCACCATGGTGACGGGCAGCTTGTGCAGCGCCACGTCCATCATGATCTGATCGAATGCCCGGTTGAGGAACGTCGAATAGATCGCCACCACCGGGTGCATCCCGCCCATTGCCAGCCCGGCCGCCGACGTGATCGCGTGCTGCTCGGCGATGCCGACGTCGAACAACCGATCCGGAAAACGCCGGCCGAACGCAGTCAGCCCAGTCGGCCCCGGCATGGCCGCGGTGATGGCCACGATGTCGCGGCGCGTCTTGGCGTACTCGATCAGCGCGTCGGAAAAGACCGTCGTCCAACCCGGGCCCGCCACCTTGGTGACTTGCCCGGTGACCGGGTCGATCGGGACGGTGGAGTGCATCTGCTCGGCCTCGTCGGCTTCAGCCGGTGGATAGCCCATCCCCTTCCGGGTCACGACGTGCACGATCACCGGGGCGCCGAAACCGCGGGCCCTGCGCAGCGCGACCTCCACCGCGCGTTCGTCGTGACCGTCGACCGGGCCGACGTACTTCAGGCCGAGATCGGTGAACAGCAGCTGCGGTGACAGGGAGTCCTTGATGCCCGCCTTGACGCTGTGCAGAAAGTGGTAGCAAACCTCACCGACGAGCGGTAGCGAACGGACCACGTCGCGACCCCGCTCGAGCGCTTGCTCGTAGACCGGCTGCAGCCGCAGCGTGGCGAGATGGTCGGCAACACCGCCGATCGTGGGTGCATAGCTGCGGCCGTTGTCGTTGACCACGATGACGACCGGACGGCGGGAAGCGGCGATGTTGTTCAACGCCTCCCAGCACATGCCGCCGGTGAGCGCGCCGTCACCGACCACCGCGACCACGTGCCGGTTGCGGTGTCCCGTCAACTCGAACGCCTTGGCCAGGCCGTCGGCATGCGACAACGCCGCGCTGGCGTGGCTGGACTCCACCCAGTCGTGTTCACTCTCGGCGCGCGACGGATACCCCGACAGCCCGCCCTTTTTGCGCAGGCTTTCGAAGTCCTGGCAGCGTCCCGTCAGCATCTTGTGGACGTAGGCCTGGTGACCGGTGTCGAAGATGATCGGATCGTGTGGTGAGTCGAACACCCGGTGCAGCGCCAGCGTCAGCTCGACGACGCCGAGGTTGGGCCCCAGGTGTCCACCGGTCGCAGCAACCTTGTGGATCAGGAACTGGCGAATCTCTTCGGCCAGGTCGTGTAGCTGTCGCTGGGAAAGGTGCTGCAGATCAGCAGGTCCGCGGATCTGTTGGAGCATCTGGCTAGTCTACGCAGCGACGAGCGCGTCAGATCCTGTTTGCGACCCGGAGCGGGGCGCACTGCTTTTCGACGTATTGTCTTGATATGCGTGCCGCGGACCTCGCTGAGGATTTCCCGGTCGTGACCGTCGACTCCGATGCCCTCGATGCTGCCCGCCTGCTAGCCGAGCACCGGCTGCCCGGAATAGTCGTCACCGACAGGTCGGGAAAACCGTTCGCGGTGCTGCCGGCGTCCCAGGTCGTCCGATTCATCGTGCCCCGCTACGTGCAGGACGATCCCTCCCTGGCCGGTGTGCTCAATGAATCCATGGCCGACCGCGCCGCGGATAAGTTGGGCGGCAAGAGGGTCCGCGACGTGCTGCCCGAGCCCTTGGTCAAACTGCCGTGGGCGCACGCCGACGACACCATCATCGAGGTGGCCGCGGTAATGGCGCGCCTGCATAGTCCCCTGATCGCGGTGGTCAAAGAAGAAACGTTGCTCGGGGTGATCACGGCCTCGCGTCTCCTGGCCGCGGCACTAAAGCACTAAGGCCTTGTTCGCACAGGGAAAACGATGAGCGTCGTCGCGGTCGTCGTGTTCGTCGTCGCCTATGTGCTGATTGCCAGCGATCGCGTCAACAAGACGTTGGTGGCACTCGCGGGCGCCGCGATCGTCGTCGCCTTACCGGTTATCAGTTCCGACGACGTGTTCTACTCCCGCAACACCGGAATCGCTTGGGACGTCATCTTTTTGCTGCTGGGCATGATGATCATCGTCAGCGTGCTGCGACAGACCGGTGTATTCGAATACACCGCGATCTGGGCTGCCAAACGCGCCCGCGGCTCACCGCTGCGCATCATGATCCTGCTGGTGCTGGTCACCGCCTTCGCGTCGGCCTTGCTGGACAACGTCACCACGGTGTTGTTGATCGCCCCGGTCACCCTGCTGGTGTGCGACCGGCTGGAGATCGGTCCGGCACCGTTTTTGATGGCCGAGGCGTTTGCCTCGAACATCGGTGGCACGGCGACGTTGATCGGCGACCCGCCCAGCATCATCATCGCCAGCCGGGCGGGCCTTAGCTTCAACGACTTTCTGATCCATGTGGCGCCGATAGTGATCGTCATCATCGCCGTCTTCGTCGCCTTGTTACCGCGCCTGTTTCGGGGTGCGTTCGACGTCGATCCCGAGCGGGTCGCCGACGTCATGTCCCTGGAAGAGCGTGAGGCCATCCGCGATCCGCGGCTACTCGTCAAATGTGGCGTTGTCCTGGCGGCGGTCCTCGCCGCGTTCGTCGCCCACGGGCCGCTGCACATGGAACCGTCCATCGCGGCGCTACTGGGCGCCGGCATCCTCATCGTGATATCCGGACTGGAACACTCCGACTATCTGTCCGGCGTCGAGTGGGAAACGCTGCTGTTCTTCGCTGGCCTGTTCGTCATGGTCGGGGCGTTGGTGAAGACCGGCGTAGTCGACGAGCTGTCGCGCTGGGCCACCGAAGCGACCGGCGGGCACGCCTTGCTGACAACGATGCTGATACTCGCGGTGTCATTCGTACTCAGCGGGGTTATCAACAACGTTCCGTATGCCGCCACGATGGCACCGATCGTCGGCCAACTCGTGCCATCCATGGTGGGCCATGTTCACCCGCAGGTGCTGTGGTGGGCCCTTGTCCTCGGCACCGACCTCGGCGGCAACCTGACCGCCGTCGGGGCCAGCGCCAACGTGGTCATCCTCGGAATCGCTCGGCGCGCGGACAGTCCCATCTCCTTTTCGGAGTTCACCCGCAAAGGCGCGATCGTCACGGTGATCTCAATCGGGATATCCGCGGTCTACCTGTGGGTGCGCTACTTCGTCCTCGCATAGCAGCGTAACCGGCCGAAAAAACCCGACCGCCCGCTCAACGGGTCAATAGCGCGACGCATTCGGTGTGATGGGTCAGCGGGAACGCATCGAAGACCTTGATCTTTTCGACGACATATCCGTGACCACGGTAGAGCCCGATATCGCGAGCGAAAGATGCTGCCTCGCAACCGATGTGCACCACGCGGAGCACCCCGGCCGCGGCGAGTAGGTCGACAACCTCGCGCCCGGCACCCGACCGCGGCGGATCCAGCACCGCCACGTCGGCACCCGCTCGCTGTACCGCCAGCGCCCGCCGCACGGAATCGGTGATGACCTCCACCTGCGGCAGATCGAGCAGTGCCGCCCGCGCTGCCCGCGTCGCCGCGCGCGAGGTATCGATGGTCAGCACCCGCCCGGACTCCCCCACCGCGTCACCCAGCACCGCAGCGAAAACGCCCGCACCGCCGTAGAGATCCCAGGCGGTCCTGCCGGCACCGGGCTGTGCCCAGTCGATGACCAGACTGCTGTAGACCCGAGCCGCATCCCGGTGCGCCTGCCAGAAGGCCGTCACCGGCACCCGCCAGCTGCGCCTCCCCACCCGCTGCACCGCCTGATAGGCACCCTCCACCACTTTGGTCTCGTTGCGGCGGCCCGCTCGCACGGTGCGCACCACATGTCGCTGGCCGTCGTCGTCGAGCGCAACGTGCAGCTGCGCCTCAGGCGGCCAGTCGGCTTCAGCCAGCCCGTCCAGCATTCCGGCCGGTAACTGCGCGCAGCGCAGGTCGGTCACCAGCTCGTCGCTGTGGTAGCGGTGAAAACCGGGGCGACGGTCCGGCCCGACGTCCAGCCGAACCCGGGTCCGCCAACCGGTGGGACCGGCAGCCGACAGCGGTTCGGCTCCTGTGTCCGGACCGGACCAATGGTGTCCGCCGAGCCGCTCCAGCTGATTGGCCACGACTTTCGCCTTGAGTACTCGGGCCGCCTCGGGAACAGCAAACGCCAGGTCGCAACATCCAGCGCCGTCCGCACCGGCGATCGGGCACAGGGATGCGGTCCGATCGGCCGACGGCTCGATCACCTCGATAGCCTCTGCGTGCCAATAAGAGCCGCGGTCCGCGGTGACTCGCACCCGCACCTTTTCGCCGGGCAGCGCATAGCGGACGAACACCACCCGGCCTTCGTGGTGCGCCACGCAGCTGCCGCCGTTGGCGGGGGCGCCGGTGTCCAAAGTCAGTTCCGCATAAGCGGATTCGGGCTGCTGGTTCAAGATCAATCGAAGATTCCCCGGCGAGCGTCGCCCGGAGCCGCATGCGGCTGAAACGTCTTGACCCGCTCCGACGAATTCAGCTGCCAGGGAACCGAAGTCACCATGACCCCGGGCATGAACAGCAACCGGCCTTTGAGCCGCAGCGCGCTCTGGTTGTGCAGTACCTGCTCCCACCAGTGGCCCACCACATACTCCGGGATGAATACCGTCACCACGGTGCGCTTAGACTCCTTGCTGACCCGTTTGACGTAATCCAGTATCGGACGGGTGATCTCACGATACGGCGAGGAAATTACCTTGAGCGGCACGCTGATATCGCTGTCCTGCCACTGGCGCACCAGGGCACGGGTTTCCAGGTCGTCCACGCTGACGGTGATGGCCTCGAGCGCATCTGGGCGCGTCGCTCGCGCGTAGGCGAGCGCGCGCAGTGTCGGCAGATGCAACTTCGATACCAGCACCAGGGCGTGATTGCGGCTGGGCAACATCACGTCGTGTTGGGCGGCCTCTTGCTCGGCCAATTCCCGGTTAACCGTGTCGTAGTGTTTGCGGATCAGCTTCATGACGACGAACAGCACACTCATCGCGACGATGGCGATCCATGCCCCGGCGAGGAACTTGGTGACCAGCACGACCAGCAGAACCGAGCCGGTGGACAACAAGCCGACCGTGTTGACCACCCGTGAGCGCATCATCTTGCCACGCGACCTTGGATCGGTCTCGGTGCGCAGCAACCGGGTCCAGTGCCGGACCATGCCGATTTGGCTCAGCGTGAACGATATGAACACGCCGACGATGTATAGCTGGATCAGCGCGGTCACCTCCGCGCGGAACGCGACGATAAAAGCCAGGGCCGCCGCCGACAGGAACGCGATTCCATTGGAGAATGCCAAGCGGTCACCGCGCGTGTGCAGTTGGCGGGGCAGGTAACTGTGCTGCGCCAGTACCGAACCCAGCACCGGGAAACCATTGAACGCGGTGTTGGCCGCCAGCACCAAAATGAGGGCGGTCACCGTCGCGATGAGTAGGAACCCTAAGTGGAAGCTGCCGAACACCGTCTCCGCCAGCTGCGTGACCAGGGTCTTCTGCAGATAGCCGGCCGGGACGCCGCCCAGCTGCGTTTGGGGATCCTCGACGAGCTTCACCCCGATCTGCTCGGCGAGCACGATGATGCCCATCAACAGGGTCACCGCGATCGCGCCCAGCATCAACAGGGTCGTTGCCGCGTTGCGTGACTTGGGTTTCTGAAACGCCGGCACCCCATTGCTGATTGCCTCGACACCGGTCAGTGCCGCGCAGCCCGAGGAGAACGACCGAGCCACCAGGAACACCAACGCGAAACCGACGACCTCGCCGTGTGCGGCATGCATCTGGAAACCGGCGGATTCGGCACGCAGCGGGTTGCCCAACACAAAGATCCGGAACAGCCCCCAGCCGATCATGATGACAACCCCGACGATGAACGCGTAGGTCGGGATGGCGAACGCCACCCCCGACTCGCGGATCCCGCGCAGGTTCAGCGCCATCACCAGCACGATGGCGGCCACACAGAACCACACTTTGTTTTCAGCCACGATCGGGAGCGCGGAGCCGATGTTCGACATCGCCGACGCCGTCGAAACAGCCACGGTGAGAACGTAATCCACCATCAGCGCACTGGCGACGATGAGGCCGGCGGTGTCGCCCAGATTAGTAGTAACGACCTCATAGTCGCCACCGCCGGAGGGGTAGGCGTGCACGTTCTGCCGGTAGCTGGCCACCACGACGAGCATCACCGCGGCCACCGCCAGGCCGATCCACGGCGTCAGCGAGTACGCCGCCACGCCTGCCACCGAAAGCATCAGGAAGACTTCTTCGGGCGCGTAAGCCACCGAGGACAACGCATCGGAGGCAAACACCGGCAAGGCGATCCGCTTAGGCAGTAGCGTGTGACTCAACCGGTCGCTGCGAAACGGCCGGCCGATAAGCAACCGGCGTGCAGCGGTTGAAAGTTTGGACACGAGAGCCAAGAGTAAGCCCACGTGGGCTTGTCGGTAGCGTTCCGTAGGCGAGAATGTTCCGGACCGAAATCGGCTGGCCAACCAGGGCCGCCGATTGGGTAAGACGAACAGGACTGCGCCGAGAGGACCTCTAGTGCGGGTGATTGTGATGGGGTGCGGCCGGGTGGGTTCTTCGCTTGCCGACGGGCTGTCCCGAATCGGCCACGATATCGCCGTCATCGACCGCGATGGCACCGCATTCAACCGGCTCAGCCCTGAGTTCGCCGGCGAGCGGGTGCTCGGCCAGGGATTCGACCGAGATGTCCTGCTGCGGGCGGGCATCGAAGAGGCTGATGCGTTCGCCGCGGTTTCGTCCGGAGACAACTCCAACATCATCTCGGCACGCCTGGCCCGGGAGACCTTTGGTGTGAAGCGTGTCGTCGCCCGGATCTACGACGCGAAGCGCGCTGAAGTCTACGAACGCCTCGGAATCCCCACCATCGCCACCGTGCCCTGGACCACAGATCGCCTGTTCAATGCGCTGACCCGGGAGAGTGAGACGGCCAAGTGGCGCGATCCCACCGGTACCGTCGCCGTGGCCGAGGTCGCGTTGCACGACGACTGGGTTGGGCACCGGGCCACCGATCTGGAGCAGGCCACCGGCGCCCGGGTCGCATTCATCATCAGGTTCGGAACCGGTATCTTGCCGGGACCGAAGACGGTCATCCAGGCTGGTGATCAGGTCTACGTCGCCGCGATATCGGGCCGCGCCGCCGAGGCGGTAGCCATCGCCGCGCTGCCACCGAGTGAGGACTTGGATTCGGGAGCACGCAAATGAAGCGCGCCGACGACGATAACGCCGGCGAAGCCGGGGTGGTGGGGGCACCACCCGCTTGCGGGGGAGAGCGGCGCAAATGAAGCGCGCCGACGACGATAACGCCGGCGAAGCCGGGGTGGAGGAGCGGCGCAAATGAAGGTAGCTGTTGCCGGGGCCGGCGCGGTCGGCCGCTCGGTCACCCGCGAGCTTTTGGAGAACGGCCACGACGTGACCCTGATCGAGCGCAACCCCGACCACGTCGACGTGGACGCCATTCCTGCAGCGCACTGGCGGCTGGGCGATGCCTGCGAGCTGAGCCTGCTGCAGTCGGTACACCTCGAAGATTTCGATGTGGCAGTCGCCGCAACCGGTGATGACAAGGTCAACGTGGTGCTCAGCTTGCTGGCCAAAACCGAATTCGCGGTACCCCGAGTGGTGGCCCGGGTCAACGATCCGCGCAACGAATGGCTGTTTACCGACGCCTGGGGTGTGGACGTGGCGGTGTCCACTCCGCGCATGCTGTGTTCGCTGATCGAGGAGGCTGTCGCCGTCGGCGATCTGGTGCGACTGATCGAGTTCCGCAAGGGTCAGGCCAACCTGGTCGAAATCACCCTGCCCGACGACACGCCGTGGGGCGGCAAGCCCGTGCGCCGCCTCCAGCTGCCGCGGGATGCCGCACTGGTGACGATCCTGCGCGGGCCGCGAGTCATCGTGCCGGAGGCCGACGAACCGCTGGAAGGTGGCGATGAGTTGCTGTTCGTCGCGGTCACCGAGGTCGAGGAGGATCTGCGCAAGCTGTTGCTGCCGGAAGGCCCCCAGCTCGCCGATTAGTCGCCGCCGGTGTCGGCGTCGAGCTCGGCGCCGCCGGCCGTGGCCGGGACGCTTTCCGAAGCATTGTCATCGGTGTTGTCCGACGCGGGCATGACACGCTGCGCGGCCTTGATCGCCGCGTACGTCAGCAGCGCGGCCAGCGCGGTCAGCGGCCAGCCCATCCCGATCCGCGCCACGCCCAGCCAACCAGTCTGACCGGCGTCGTACAGCAGCCGCTGGACCACGAAGCGGGCTGCGAAGACCAGCACCCAGCCGAGCGTGGCGAGGTCGAACGCATACACCGCGCGGGGCACATCGCGCCAGCCGCGATCACGCCCGGTGGCCCAGCTCCACATGTAGCCAACAATCGGCCGACGGATCAGCACGGACACCGCGAAGACCACCGCCCACAGCAAAGACATCCAGATGCCCAGCAGGAAATAGCCTTTGGACTGCCCCACGATGTAGGCGATCAGCGCACAGACGCCGACCCCGAGAAATCCGGAGAGCGCCGGTTGCATGGATTCACGTCGCACCAGCTGCCACAACAAGACCAGCGCGGCCACTCCGAGCGCACTGCCGATCGCGGCCGGCAAGCCCGAGACGCTGGAAGCCACCACAAAGGTCACCACTGGGAGCGACGAGTAGATGAGACCACTCACCCCGCCTGCCTGGGCCAGCAGGCGATCAGGGCTCATACGGTTAGCAGTCACGCGGCCGCCAATCGCGGGGAACGGTCACCGCTGAATTTCGTAATGCGGGTTGTAGATGGCCTTGGCCCCGTTCTCCAGCTTGCCCATCCGGCCTCGCACCCGCAGCGTGCGGCCCGAGTCGATGCCGGGAATGCGGCGTTGGCCCAACCACACCAGCGTCACGGTGTCGCTGCCGTCGAACAATTCGGCGCGAACGCCGCTGGCGCCACCCTTGCCGCAGGTTTCCACGCTGCGCAGCGTGCCGACCATCGTGACTTCCTGGCCGCGCTGGCAATCGATCGCTCGTTGCGCGCCGGTGCTGAGTACCTCGTCTGACAACTCCTCGGAGTCACGTTGCTCCGGGTCCTCCGTCAACCGACGGGTGAGTCGCCGTAGATAAGCTTGGGCCCCCATGGCCACTCCTCATCCAGCTATCGGTCTATTGCATCTAAGTCTGCAACGGTCACCGTAGACCTGTTGGTTCCCCGGCGCCATATGGACCAAACCGATGATCTTGGACCACTTGTCGACGCGGGGCAGTATCAAGAGGTGGCTGTCGATTTACGCGGTGTCACGACCGTGTTGTTGCCCGGAACCGGATCCGACGACGACTACGTCCACCGGGCGTTTTCCGGCCCCCTACAGCGGGTCGGCGCGGTTCTGGTGACGCCGCCGCCACAGCCGGATCATTTGATTGACGGCTATCTGTCCGCCTTGGACGAGGCCGGACGCGCAGGTCCGATTTGCGTGGGCGGTGTCTCGATCGGCGCCGCGGTGGCTGCCGCGTGGGCGTTGGCCCATCCCGGTCGTTCCGTCGCCGTCCTGGCCGCACTGCCGGCCTGGACCGGTGCGCCTGGGTCAGCGCCCGCCGCTCTTGCGGCCCGCCATTCTGCATCCCAGCTTCGTCGCGACGGTCTGGCGGCGACGACCACCCAGATGCGGGCATCCAGCCCGCCCTGGCTGGCCGAGGAACTGACCCGGTCGTGGCGGGTTCAGTGGCCGCAGTTGCCCGACGCGATGGAGGAAGCGGCGGGCTACGTGGCACCAAGTTGCGCCGACCTGACCCGGCTGGCCGCGCCACTGGGCGTAGCCGCCGCAGTCGACGATCCGATCCACCCGCTGCAGGTCGGCGTCGACTGGGTGGCCGCCGCGCCGCGTGCAGCACTGCGCACGGTCACGCTGGATGAGATCGGCAAGGACGCCGCCGTGCTGGGTGCTGCGTGCCTTGCCGCTCTCGCCGATATCTAGCCGCCGGTCGAACTGCTCGTACTGCGCAGCTGCTGCATCGCCGAACCCTCGGCGCCACGGCGTGCGACCGGCTCGTTGGATTGCTGTTGCGCCTCGGCCTGCTGCGCGGCCGCGGCCTCGCGCAGCTGCGCCGCCATCGGCTCGGGCAACTGCACCGGCAAAGGAGTCCGCACCGGAAGGGGGGTATCACCACGGCGAACGACGGTGTCGGCCAGCGCCGCGCGGGCCTCCTCGATCAACGCGTCGATGGTCTCGTGCGCGCCGTTGATGACGCAGCGAATCATCCAGCGGTAGCCGTCAATCCCGATGAAATGCACCACGCCAGAGGCGGTGCCGATGACTTCGCGACCCCACGGGCCGTTCCTGATGACGACTTTGGCCGAGTCCTCGCGAAGCGAGTCGGCGAGCTCGCCGGCCACCTCGCGCCACAAGCCGCCCGTCTTGGGTGCGGCGTACGCGGCGATGGTGAAACGACCGTTGGGTGTGATAACCCATACCGCGCTCGGCACTCCGCCCTCGGTCAGTTCGACCTGCAGCTGGCCCCCCTCCGGCATGGGGATCAGCACCGAGCCCAGATCGAGTCGGGCCAGCTCCGCGACGGCGGGGTCGTCGAAGTCGTCGATGTCGAACGGGCCGTCCAGCTCGTCCGGTTCTTCGACGTCTTGCTCTTCGGGAGCGTGTTCCTCGACGGCCCCCTCCGGTACCACACGCTCTTCGGTTGGCTCGACGGGCGTGTGTTCGCTGTCGTCTTTGTCTGAGCGTCTACCGAATGCCGCCATCAGCGCCGCTCCTCCTCATCGCTTCGCTCTGCACTCACAAACTCGCATGTCCGCCGGAGGAACCGTGACCACCATCGCCACGGGATGTCTCGGCCAGCCCAGCATCGTCGAACGACGAGACCTCGACCAGCTCGACTAACTCGACCCGCTGCACCAGCAACTGGGCGATTCGGTCGCCGCGATGCACCACGATGGGCTGCCCTGGGTCGAGGTTGATCAGCGCGACCTTGATCTCGCCCCGATAGCCGGCGTCGATGGTGCCCGGACTGTTGACTATCGAAAGCCCCACTCGCGCGGCCAATCCCGAACGCGGATGGACCAATCCGACCATTCCGAACGGGATGGCGACCGCTAGGCCCGTCCGCACCAGGGCGCGTTGCCCCGGTGCCAGCGTGACGTCTTCTGCGCTGAAGAGATCAACCCCGGCATCGCCGGCATGAGCGCGGCTGGGCAGCGGGAGCCCGGGGTCGAGGCGGACAACGGCCATACTGGTCGACACGGGGCCACAGATTACCCTTGACCGCGTGTCCGGTACGCGCGTCGCGCCGCACAGTGTGCGATATCGCGAGCGATTGTGGGTGCCATGGTGGTGGTGGCCCCTGGGCTTCGCGCTGGCGGCGCTCATCGCCTTCGAAGTCAACCTGGGCGTCGCGACCCTACCCCACTGGCTACCGTTCGCGCTGCTGTTCACGGTGACGGCGGCAACGCTCTTGTGGCTGGGCCGCGTCGAGATCCAAGTGACCGCAGGATCGGGCCCCGGGAACGGCGTCGAACTGTTGGCCGGCCAGGCGCATCTACCCGTCACTGTGATCGCCCGCTCCGCCGAAATTCCGCGCTCCGCCAAGTCAGCGGCGCTGGGCCGCCAGCTCGACCCGGCTGCCTATGTGCTGCATCGGGCCTGGGTGGGACCGATGGTTCTGGTGGTCCTCGATGACCCAGACGACCCGACGCCGTACTGGCTGGTGAGCTGCCGTCACCCGGGGCGGGTGCTGTCGGCATTGCGAAGCTGACCGATCAGGCTGCGCAGTCGGTACAAATCATCACGCCGTTCTTCTCGCTGGCCAGCCGGCTGCGGTGTTGCACCAGGAAGCAGCTCGAGCAGGTGAACTCGTCAGCCTGCTTCGGAATTACGCGAACAGACAGCTCTTCACCAGACAGGTCGGCCCCAGGCAGCTCAAAAGACTCAGCGGATTCGGATTCATCCACGTCGACCACGGCCGACGCCGCCTCGTTCCGTCGGGCTTTCAGCTCCTCCAGCGAATCCTCCGAGACGTCATCGGTCTCGGTGCGCCGTGGAGCGTCATAGTCGGTAGGCATCGTCCTATCCCCTCTAGCCTTCATAACCTCAAGCAACGCTTTGTACCAGCGTCGAACGCATCCACCAAACGATTCGTGCCCATATCTTGGCCCATTCGAGTGTGATTTACGTCACACCTCCGGTTTGACTCGTCTGACCGGTCTTAAACAGTGCGTTTAGAGTGCACCTGTGGTCGCACAAATCACCGAAGGTACCGCCTTCGACAAGCACGGTCGGCCCTTTCGGCGACGGAATCCCCGGCCCGCGATCGTCATGGTGGTGTTCCTGTTGGTGGTGACGGGCGTGGCGTGGACTGTTGCGCTGACCCGACCGGCCAGAGTTCACCAGGCCGAAGTATGCAACCCACCCCCGCAAGCGGCCGGGTCAGCGCCGGCGCAGCTCGGTGAGCCGGCGTCGCGCAGTGAAATGATGGACGTCACGCCTGCCAAGCTCAGCGACACCAAGGTCCACGTCCTCAACGCCAGCGGGCGCGGCGGACAAGCCGCCGACGTCGCCGGCGCGCTCAAGGATCTGGGCTTCGCGCAGCCGATCGCAGCCAACGATCCGATCTACGCCACCGCCCGACTGAACTGCCAAGGCCAAATCCGCTTCGGTACGGCCGGGCAAGCCACTGCGGCGGCAGTGTGGTTGGTGGCGCCGTGCACCGAGCTGTTTCGCGACAACCGCGCCGATGACTCCGTCGACCTCGCGGTCGGAACCGACTTCGGCTCGCTGTCGCACAGCGACGACATCGACGCCGTGCTGGCCACCCTGCGCCCCGGCGCCACCGAGCCGTCAGACCCGGCGCTGCTGTCAAGGATCCACGCCACCAGCTGCTGATTAGCCGGGCCGGACCGCACCCGGCCGACACAGGACTCAGTCCCGGATCGGCGCCAGGCCGTTGAATCGCTCTAGGGCAGCCAATAGCTCGTCGGAGATGCCAGGCGCCGCAGCCACCACCAACTCTGCGGCGTCCGTCGGTCCGTTATGCGCGGGCAACAGCACGCGGGCCCCCGCCTCGGCTGCGATCAACGCGCCCGCCGCGCGGTCCCACGCCTGCAGTCCGTGCTCGTAGTACGCATCCAGCCGGCCCGCCGCGACCATGCACAAGTCCAGCGCCGCCGAACCGATGCGACGCACATCCCGGACCACCGGGAGCATCTGGGCCAGCAGGGCCGCTTGCGTTGTGCGGCGCCGTTTCGAGTACCCGAAACCAGTGCCCAGCAACGCCATCGACAAATCATCGACGTCGGTGCACCGCAACGCGTGTGTCCCCTGCTCGTCGGTGACATGCGCGCCGAGACCGCTGGCGGCCGAATACACCCGGCCGGCAACGACGTCGGCGACCGCGCCCGCCACCGACACGCCGTTGACCTGGGCTCCGACCGACACCGCGTAAGCCGGGATGCCGTAGACGAAATTCACCGTGCCATCGATGGGGTCAAGCACCCAGGTCACCGAGCCCGCCGGAGTGGCCGTCGGATCGGCGGGCCCGCCACCCTCCTCTCCGAGGATCGGATCACCGGGCCGCAGTTGAGCCAAGCGATCACGCAATAGCCGTTCTGCCTCTGTGTCGACCACGGTCACCGGATCGGTCGGGGTGCTCTTCGCCCGCACCGCGCCGCTGCCAACGGCACCGGCGTGAAACACCTCGGCGCGACGACACCGCACGAACGCGGCGGCCTCGGCGGCCAGCGTTTCGGCCACCGAGCGCAGCTCCGCGAGCTCCCGGGAACTGTTGTCAGGTCGTGTCACCGGTCTATCGCATCACAGTCGCCACGGCACCACAGACTCCCCAACCGGCAACGTCGTCGGGCTAAGGTGAGCGGACAGCCCAATCTCGCCGAGGAGACTCGATGACCAGCACCGACTCGACCGCGGATACACCCGATCTCGCAACCAAAACAGCCGGTGCCACGCCACAGCGTCGCGCCTTCGGGGTCGATGTCGGCGGCAGCGGCATCAAGGGCGGAATCGTCGACCTCGACACGGGGCAACTGGTCGGCGACCGGTTCAAACTGCTGACCCCGCAACCGGCCACCCCCTCGGCGGTTGCCAAGACCATCGCCGAGGTCGTCAACCAGTTCGGCTGGACCGGTCCCCTTGGGGTGACCTATCCCGGCGTCGTCACCAAGGGCGTCGTCCGGACGGCGGCCAACGTGGACGATGCCTGGATCGGGACCAACGCAAGCGACGTCATCGGCGCCGAATTACACGGTCAGGACGTGACGGTTCTCAACGATGCCGACGCGGCAGGGCTTGCTGAGGAGCGCTACGGGGCAGGCAAAGACAACTCCGGACTGGTAATCCTGCTGACCTTCGGAACGGGTATCGGGTCAGCGGTGATCCACAACGGGAAGCTGATACCCAACACCGAGCTCGGGCATCTCGAAGTCGGCGGAAAGGAGGCCGAGCATCGGGCCGCCTCGTCGGTCAGAGACAAGCACGACTGGAGCTACAAAACGTGGGCCAAGCAGGTCACACGGGTGCTGGTCGCCATCGAGAACGTGCTGTGGCCCGACTTGTTCATCGCCGGTGGCGGCATCAGCCGCAAGGCCGACAAATGGCTGCCACTGCTCGAAAACCGCACCGCGGTGGTGGCCGCCGACTTGCAGAACACCGCCGGAATAGTCGGCGCAGCCATGGCTTCTACCGCAGATGTCACGCACTGAATTTTGCCCGGTGACGCGGTACGAGCGCGCACTGTCGTTACAATGGTCAACGGCGGTCGCCCGACCGATAGCCCGCGAGTACTCACGCTGATATCAAAGCCGACATTCGACATAGCAGACACTTTCGGTTAAGCATGCCCAGACCCGCCGGAAGTGAGTCCGACCGAAGGGGTGTATGTGGCAGCGACCAAGACGAGCCCGGCAACCGATGAGCCGGTGAAGCGCACCGCCACAAAGTCTCCGGGCTCGCCCGGCAAGGCCGTCGGCAAGCGATCGGCGGCGAAGACCGCCAATGGGTCCGCACCTGCGAAGCGCGCCGCGAAGGCAGCATCCCGGACCACCAAGACCGCTACCCCGACCACTGGGGCCACCGGGGCCGCTGAGACCGAGGCCATCCCGAAGAAAACCCGCACCTCGGCCAAGAGTGGCGATGCAAAGGCACCTTCCAGCCGCGGTCGCGCGACAAAAGCCGCGGCACCCAACGAGGCTCCGGAAGAACCGAAGGTAACCCTGGACGCCGTCGAGTCCGACGTCGACGTCGAGGACCTGGACGTCGAACCGGACCTCGACGTCGAGCCTGGCGAGGACATCGAGATCGATGCCGTCGACCTCAATCTCGACGACCTGGAGGTCGACGTAGCCTCCGATGTTGAGGACGCGGAGCTCGAGCCAGGCGGCACCGAGGGAGTCGAGGACGGCGAGGCTACCTCGGCCGCAGCGCCCGGCGAGGCGCACGCCGACGAGGACGAGGAGATCGCTGAGCCGTCCGAAAAGGACAAGGCCTCTGGCGATTTCGTATGGGACGAAGACGAATCCGAGGCGTTGCGCCAGGCCCGCAAGGATGCCGAACTCACCGCGTCCGCCGACTCGGTTCGGGCCTACCTCAAACAGATCGGCAAGGTGGCGCTGCTCAACGCGGAGGAAGAGGTCGAGCTGGCGAAGCGGATCGAAGCCGGTCTGTATGCCACCCAGCTGATGACCGAGCTGGTCGAGCGCGGCGACAAACTGCCCGCCGCTCAGCGCCGCGACATGATGTGGATCTGCCGCGACGGCGATCGCGCGAAAAACCACCTGCTGGAAGCCAACCTGCGGCTGGTGGTTTCGCTGGCCAAGCGCTACACCGGCCGCGGAATGGCGTTCCTCGACCTGATCCAGGAAGGGAACCTGGGCCTGATCCGCGCGGTCGAGAAGTTCGACTACACCAAGGGGTACAAGTTCTCCACCTACGCGACGTGGTGGATCCGCCAGGCCATCACCCGCGCCATGGCCGACCAGGCCCGCACCATCCGCATACCGGTGCACATGGTCGAGGTGATCAACAAACTGGGGCGCATTCAGCGCGAGCTGCTGCAGGATCTGGGCCGCGAGCCCACGCCTGAGGAGCTGGCCAAAGAGATGGACATCACGCCCGAGAAGGTGCTGGAGATCCAGCAATATGCTCGCGAGCCGATCTCGCTGGACCAGACCATCGGCGACGAGGGCGACAGCCAGTTGGGTGACTTCATCGAAGACAGCGAAGCGGTGGTGGCCGTAGACGCGGTGTCGTTCACGTTGCTGCAAGACCAGCTGCAGTCGGTACTGGAAACGCTCTCGGAGCGCGAGGCCGGCGTAGTACGGCTGCGCTTCGGCCTCACCGACGGCCAGCCCCGCACCCTTGACGAGATCGGACAGGTCTACGGCGTGACGCGCGAGCGCATCCGCCAGATCGAGTCCAAGACGATGTCTAAGTTGCGCCACCCCAGCCGTTCCCAGGTCTTGCGCGACTACCTGGACTGAGACAACTTCCCTTTTGTTGCTGTGACCAGCGGTTTTGCCGGTCAGTCAAAAGATAACGGACACGGACTCACTCGTCATTGATCGGGTTTACCGCCCACAGATCAAGGCAACTAAACACGGCGACGGTAGCGTGATTGTTCACGGCGGCAGATCGTGGATGCAATTCGATGTCGACGACTTGCAGCGGCTCTACGCCTACGCGGCGGATCGCCCCACTATTCAGAGATACCCCGTAAACGCTCCAGAATCGCCGCTGAGCGACGAAAATGCCGGCGCCGTGTAGATGAACCCGGAGTTCTCCGGGCTCTCAGTGATTCAAGTAGCGACATGCCTACGCATAGCGTAAACAGAATGACATACGTGCATAGGTAACCATCGTCTCCCTCTAGTATCGTCCCTAGTATCCTCACCTAATCTCTTTCCTTTGTTGTTTTGATTTGTGCAGTCCCGGATAGTCGCTATGCCGGGCCGATACTTTCTTCCGCGACAACGCCAACTAGTAGTTTGGACACAGATCGGCTTTGGCAATGTAAACGAGTTGATTGGCCTGTTGGGGGGTGAGCCCATCAGCGCCACGGGCGGTGTCGGAGATTTGGAGCACCGCTGCCGCTAGCTCGTCGGGAGGATAGCCGTACCATGTATCGACGCACAATTTGTGGCCCACCTGCAACAGCGCCGCGTCACCGCCGTTGAAATCCACGATTTGGACGTGGTGCGTGTCGCGGAGATAAGAGGCGGCGTCAGCCTGAGCCGGGCTGGCCCAGACGACCCCGGCGACCAGAAGTGGGCCACTTGTCAGCGCTAAGCCCATAAATCGCCGACAGCGCCTCTGTGCCTGGGCGATAGAGGGAGAGGGTGCGGTGTGAGTCATGCCCTCATCGTTGCCATCCGGCGTGGCCTTCGGTAGGCGTCTTGATGTTGTGGGGCCACAAAGCTCCCTTGTGCCCTAGCTACGCCAGCGATGAAAATCCCGTCCTGCGGGCCGCGTGCAACGCGGGAATTACGCGCTTCACAATCGCCACCAAATCGCCGCAGGCGGACGAATAACCTTGCCCTGGTTTTCTAAGCCCCCAATCGTCTTCTTACAGTACGGTTTGCATGCGGATGAACCCCCGCGTGCAGACGACGAAACGCCCTCAGTGCCACCAACGCGTCCTGATGAACCCGCACGAGAACAACAGTCTTCGATGCCCGCAAAACAACAACCGGACGAATCCTCTGTTTCCGAGACACCTGCTTCGGACACGCCGCCGCCAAAGCTTCGAGTCGAGCTAGTCAACAAGGAGTCCCGTTCGAATCAATTTTGGCTTGCTACGCTAGGCATTGTCTCGACTATGGTCGTGGGTGTCGTCGGGGCTTTTTTGGCGTGGTATACGGGTAAGCAGCACGACGAACAAGAAACCATGCGCCAAACGGCTAGCTTCACGCGTTCCCAGCAACTAGACGCTTACACGGCATTCGACAGCGCGATCGCCAAATTTGAAGACTCCGTTAACACCGAAGAAAGGCTATACACAGCACCCTATGAGGGCGCTGATACACACCTAGGCCCTAGATCGAAGCAAGACTTTGCGACGAGCTTCAACAACCTGTTGAAGGCCGGATCAAAGGTCATATTTTGTGGCAGCAAGGAGGTAGGCAAAGCGCAGGTGGAGGTCATGAATGGGGCGTCCGAAATACACGACGCTTAGACGGTTCGCACCCGGTCAACGCGAACCCTCCTACAAGTTATGATGAGATCGCGCATTTTGTAAATGACGTAGCTGGCAAGCTGATTGACCAGCTATGGGTTGCAAAATCTGATTTTGATGATGCTGCGCGGAAGGATCTGGGCTTTCCACCCCCACCTCGGACTTCCTCCGCTCCGCCTCCGACGAACGGCCGCACTGACCCGCGGGGGTAGGCCAAAATGCATCCGGAACAGAGGAAAAGGTGTTGTCGGACGACTGGCGGCACTTCTTCGACCAATTGGGCCCGATATCCGGCGCGATATTCGCCCTGGCTCTTCGTTGGGTTGAGTGTCAGTAGGCACTGGGCAGCGTCTCGCATGCGATTCGCAGCTGGCGCGCGCTCTCTCACTGAAGCCGCGGCACCGCTGCTCGTTAGCTTGTTCGCAGATATGCCCGGCAATCGTTGGTGGATCGGCGCTGTCGTGGCAGGCGTCGCGGGCCTAATCGCTACCACTGTTTATCAGTACTTCTTCATTAGGGTTCATTAGGGATGCTCAAGCCGGCGCCAAGCAAGAAGCCGGCGCCGAGCAACAGGTGCGACGAACGACGGCATATGACCGCGCCGGTGCTAGGTGGGGATTCGTGCTCCTGGCGATCTTGTTTGGCGCCCTTTTTCTGGCGGGAATCTTCAGAATGTTCGCCGGCGTCCATGGGCGTCTGTGCGCTAGTGATGCCGACACCTGGACCCTCTGGATGCGGCGTCGATCTGTGTTTGGTTCGTCTTTTCAGCTATTGCCACCTCTGCGGCGCTCGTTGGCTTCGGCTTGAGGGATGATCCCAAACACAAGTGAGCCGCTCGGGCCGCGAGCCGGCGAGTACGTCGGGCAATGGTTAGGCTCTCGGTTCAGGCTTCACCGTAATCGGTTGTGGTCCAATGGATTAGGGGGCGCCAGCTCATCGCTGGCGGCGCCGTCCCTTGACGACCCTTCGGCCCGCCCGGACCTCTACTCGATGGATTCCCGAGGACGGCTACCGCGGCGACGTGGTCAGCCACCTTGGGCGGCATCGGCGCGGAGACCAAGCCGCAGACGCGGCGACCTGATCACCCTGTCCGGGTGCGGATCGTTGGTCACGATCACGCCTGCCGAGGTCGACAGCCTGCACCGCAGGGCCAACGATGACGCGCATCTTCAGCGCTTCCCGTGTCCTGACCCCGACGCCGAACTCAACTGGGTCGAACGAAAAATCCGCCCGTAAACGCTCCAGAATCGCCGCAGACGGGCGAATAGCCCCGCAGTAGGTAGAAAGCCCTCAGTCGCGCGCTTCAACAGATGGTGCAATGACGCTTGCGCGAACCCCGAGAACCCAGTCTCAGACATCACCCAGGAGGTCAGCGCGACGCTGTTTTCACCGGCCCGGATCTTCGCGCAGATCTGATGCGCGTCATCGATCAGGTCTGCCCGCGCGCCCGTAATACCGTTGGCGGTCAGCACCTTAATATAGTTGTCGTCCATTGAATCGGCATGGGCGACAACGGGTATCGCCGCCATCAGTAAGGGTGCTGCCGCTATCACCGCCAGACGCGGTTTCTTCACTTTGTTCATCATGTGTTCCCTTCCTCCGCGATCAGTGCTTTTCTCATTGCGTTGCCTCTCAGCAGAACTCGAAGGTGATGTCCCAGTAGCCGCTCGGCTGTGCCGGCCCTCGGGTATCGACTGTGACCATACCGATGATACACTTGAACGGCCTTTTACATACTAAAAGATTGGCTTTACCCTGTATGTCAGACTGCCAGCCTGGTATGTTGTGACCCGTGGTCATCTTCCAAGCCTTGGACGTTGCCGGTCGAGCCGTGCGGGTACGCAGTGAGCAGGTCGGTCGCCAGACGGCGTTCCTGCTGGAAATCGAGACCGCCAACTACGGCGTGCAGACAGCGGCGCTAGGCCCTTGTGACGCGCTTGCTCTGGGTCGCGCTCTCGCGCTTCATGCGACAACGGTCGCGTAGCACTTGCCGCATCGAACGTCACAACGTCAGCCGACGTACGGATAATGACCATCCGGGCATCCGATTGGTATGACCAATGAGAGCCCGCCACCATCCAGCTACCCATACCCCACTCCGCGGTAGATACCATCAGGGGTAGGGGTCTTACTGAATTCCTTACGGTATAACCTACTGTCAACCGACAGAGCTACCGAATTTCCGCATTTCAGCAGGTCAACGGGCAGTGCTCACGCATCCTTAGTGCGCGACTACCTGGACTGAGATTTAGCGCTCAAGGCGCCCCGAGGCGCTCCAGCGTCCCGCTCGGGTCGTAGTACAGCTCCTGGCGGGCGATCCGGCCGCCGCGATAGCGGTAGATCACCACATACGTCGAGCGCAGACGTTCCGCGCCCTGGGTCCAGTCAAACTGCACGCGCACGAACGCCGCATCCGCACTGGGCGTGATGGCCTGCTCCACCGCCTCGTAGCGGATGTCCGGGCAGCCACGGATGGTGAGGGCGATGAACTCGAGCGTGCGCTCGATGCCGTCGATCCGGGCCGGCCAATCGAAGAGACGTACCGTCGGGCTCACGTACACCACGTCGGGCTGATACAGGTCCCGTGCCAGCGCCGGATCGCCGTCTGCGAATGCCTGCGCAAAGCACGCCTCCTGCGCAAGCAGCGCGTCCTCTGAGATGCCGCCCATGGTCATCGACGCTAGCAACGGCTGAGCTGGCTCGCCTGGGACCGTAGCCTTTCGGCGGTTAACTCGGATGCGGCACAGGAAAATTCGGCTGTGCTCCCGGCATTGCCGCCGTACTGTGGCCGCATGCCAGCCAACCGCATCCTCGTCTCGTCCGGATCCGACTTCGAATCGGTGGTCGGTTACTCCCGCGCGGTGCGGGTCGGCCCGCACGTGGCAGTGGCCGGAACAACCGGCGCCGGGCCGGCCGACGATATTGCCGCCCAGACCAGAGACGCTTTGCGCCGCATCGAAGTTGCTCTCCGACAGGCGGGTGCGACGCTCGCCGACGTGGTCCGTACCCGCATCTACGTGACCGATATTTCGCGTTGGCGCGAAGTCGGAGACGTGCACGCACAGGTTTTCGGCGAAACGCGTCCCGCGGCCACCATGGTCGAAGTTTCCGCGCTGATTGCACCTGAAATGCGGGTGGAGATCGAAGCTGACGCCTACGTGGAATCCTGAGATCCTGCGACCGGCGCAAAGGTGCCATCAGGCCCCGGCGGGTATGGGGTGACCTTGATCACGGCGTTCGCCGGCAGCGGACCGTACAGATGTGGAAACAGCATCGACTCCGGATCTGTCACGACCCCTGGTTCCCAACGCACAGGTGAGTCAAGCGCCGCCGGGTCGATATGCAGCAGAACCAGATCTGCGCGACCGCGGTAGAGCCGGTTAGCCGGCAGGTGCACCTGCTGAAGCGTCGAGAGATGGATGAATGGGGCCTCGCCGGAGCCGCACGGTTCGGGGCGAATTTCACCGCAGCGTCGGGCACGCGACCAGTCCTCAAGCCCGCACAGGTGCGTCAGCACCGAAGGGGCGAGAGGCATGGTGCCCAGCTTGCCCGACCGGCGGGCCGAAATGCGTGAGAAACGACACACCTGATAACGGCCAGGGAACAACGCGAAACCCCACAACGTCTGAGAAAGTGAATATACGTAGATATGGAGAAGTCATGAACGCAACTTTGACCAGTCCCGAGCTGACGAGGGCGGACCGCTGCGACCGCTGCGGCGCAGCAGCTCGCGTGCGTGCGAAGCTGTCTTCTGGAGCCGAGCTTCTCTTCTGCCAGCATCACGCAAACCAGCATGAGGCGAAGCTCGCCGAGGTGGCCGCCGTGCTCGAGGTCAGCGGAAGCTAAATTCACCCAACTCACCCCCCAACAATGTGGGCCGCCCGGAGAGTAATCGGCAATGCTGGACGGGTATGAGCGACCACGCCGCCGCCAAGCCGTCCCGCCACCACGTGTGGCGGATCCTTCTTAGGACACTCTCGAAAAGCTGGGATGACTCAATATTCTCCGAGTCCGCGCAGGCGGGATTTTGGTCGTGCTTGTCGCTGCCGCCACTGTTGTTGGGGATGCTGGGCAGCTTGGCTTACGTGGCGCCACTATTCGGCGCGGACACGTTGCCGACCATTGAGCAACGCGCAATCTCGACGGCACACAGCTTCTTCTCGCCCAGTGTGGTTAACGAGATCATCGAGCCCACCATCCACGACATCGCCGGCCACGCCCGCGGCGAGGTGGTTTCGCTGGGTTTTGTGATTTCGCTGTGGGCGGGATCGTCGGCGATGTCGGCATTCGTCGATTCGGTGGTCGAGGCGCATGACCAAACTCCGCTGCGCCACCCGGTACGGCAGCGATTATTTGCGCTGTTCCTGTACTTGGTGTTGCTGGTGTTTGTGGTGGCAACCGCGCCGTTGGCGGTGGTGGGCCCGCGCGCAGTGGGCGAGCACATCCCGAGTAGCTGGGCCAAACTGCTGCACTACGGCTACTACCCGACAGTGGTCCTCGGCCTCGTGGTCGGTGTCATGATGCTCTACCGGGTGGCGCTGCCAGTACCACTGCCGTCGCACCGGCTGATACTCGGCGCGATCCTGGCGACAACGGTGTTCGTGGTCGCCACGTTGGGCCTTCGTTTCTACCTGAAGTGGATCACCAGCACGGGCTACACATACGGCGCGCTATCCACACCGATCGCGTTCCTGCTGTTCGCGTTCTTCGGTGGCTTTGCCATCATGCTGGGCGCCGAACTCAACGCCGCAATCCAGGAAGAGTTCCCGGCGCCGAAGACGCATGCCCACCGGCTGCGCAACTGGCTGGTGGCGCGCCTCGGATCCAGCACTTCAGCACCGGACTCGCCGCCGCCGCAGCGCGCTACTGCGACAGCAGAGCCGCCGACCTGATCAGCCCGCTTTGAGTGTTTCGTAGATCCGCTTGCAATCCGGACAGACCGGCGAGCCCGGCTTGGGCGACCGCGTGACGGGAAATACCTCACCACACAACGCGACGACGTGGCTGCCCATGACGGCGCTCTCGGCAATCCTGTCCTTTTTGACGTAGTGGAAGTACTTAGGGGTATCGCTGCCGGTCCCGTCATCGACGCGTTCGTCGGTATCGGTGCGTTCGATCGTGTCGGTCTGCATACCTGACATTGTGCCCTTAACTCGCTACAGCGGGAGCCGATCTGGTGTGGGACAGTGGAGGGATGAAGCGCGGCTCCGAGCTGGGGTTCGACAACAGCTTCGATGACTTCGACGGCACGACCCGGCCGGTGCTCATCACGACCGCGGCGCCCTCGTATGAACAGGAGCGCCGCGCGCGGGTGCGCAAGTACGTGATCCTGATGGCGTGCCGGGTTCCGGCGCTTATCCTGGCCGCGGTCGCGTATGGCGCCTGGCACAACGGTCTGATCTCGCTGCTGATCGTGGCGGTGTCGGTGCCGTTGCCGTGGATGGCCGTGTTGATCGCCAACGACCGGCCCCCTCGCCGCTCCGATGAGCCCCGACGGTTCCACGATGCACGACGGCACACCCCGTTGTTCCCGACCGCCGAGCGGCCCGCGCTCGAGGCTCCGCGACGCCCGTCGGCGCAACCGGACTCGTCTGCCGGCCCGGAGGGCCAGGGTTAGTCGAGGGTCCGGTTAGCAACACGCGCCGACTTCTCAGGACATTCTCAGGTCGTCAGCACATTCCTGCACGTCAAGGCGTGTGAGATGGCAAGCCGGTGGGAACTCTCAGTGCTGGTCTGTCGTTAAACCTCATGACAGTACAAGCCAATCGGGAGGGCGCAATGGCCGAAGCCACTATAAGGGCCACCACAAGCCGGGTTGACAGCGATCTGGATGCTCAAAGCCCCGCAGCGGACCTGGTGCGCGTGTATCTGAACGGCATCGGCAAGACGGCGTTGCTCAACGCCGCCGGCGAAGTCGAATTGGCCAAGCGCATCGAGGCCGGGCTCTACGCCGAGCATCTGCTCGAAACCCGCAAGCGCCTCGGCGAGAACCGCAAGCGCGAATTGGCTGCCGTGGTGCGCGATGGCGAGGCAGCGCGCCGACACCTGCTGGAAGCGAATCTCCGCCTGGTGGTCTCGCTGGCCAAGCGCTACACGGGTCGGGGAATGCCGTTACTCGACCTGATCCAGGAGGGCAATCTTGGGCTGATCCGCGCGATGGAGAAGTTCGACTACACAAAGGGATTCAAGTTCTCGACGTATGCCACTTGGTGGATCCGTCAGGCCATCACCCGCGGAATGGCCGACCAGAGCCGGACCATCCGGCTGCCGGTTCACCTGGTCGAGCAGGTCAACAAGCTCGCGCGGATCAAGCGAGAGTTGCACCAGAACCTGGGACGTGAAGCCACCGACGAGGAACTGGCCGCCGAATCCGGCATTCCGATCGACAAGATCAACGACCTGCTGGAACACAGTCGCGACCCAGTGAGCCTGGATATGCCGGTCGGCTCCGAGGAAGAGGCCCCGTTGGGCGATTTCATCGAGGACGCCGAAGCGATGTCCGCTGAGAACGCGGTCATCGCCGAACTGTTGCACACCGACATCCGCAGCGTGCTGGCCACTCTCGACGAGCGTGAGCATCAGGTGATCCGGCTGCGGTTCGGTCTGGACGACGGACAACCACGCACGCTGGATCAGATCGGCAAGCTGTTCGGTCTGTCCCGTGAGCGGGTCCGGCAGATCGAGCGAGACGTGATGTGCAAGCTGCGCAACGGCGAACGAGCCGATCGGTTACGGTCGTACGCCAGCTGAGGCCGCGAACCAAAGCCAGTTAGCAGACGGTATGCCCGCCGCACCAGCGGCGGGCATACTGCTTGCCTGGGAAGCGTTAGACCCATTCATGCAGCTGGCCAAGTAGACTCAGCGGCAATGGAGGGTGCTGAATGAACGAGCTGGTTGATACCACCGAGATGTACCTGCGGACGATCTATGACCTCGAGGAAGAGGGCGTGACGCCGCTGCGTGCCCGGATCGCCGAACGGCTCGAGCAGAGCGGGCCGACCGTCAGCCAGACCGTATCCAGGATGGAGCGGGACGGGCTGCTCCGCGTGGCCGGCGACCGTCATCTGGAGCTCACCGATAAAGGCCGGGCTCTGGCGATCGCAGTGATGCGCAAGCACCGCCTCGCAGAACGACTGCTCGTCGATGTCATCGGGTTGCCGTGGGAAGAAGTGCACGCCGAAGCATGCCGGTGGGAGCACGTGATGAGCGAGGATGTCGAACGCCGGCTGGTTAAGGTGCTCAACAACCCGACGACATCCCCGTTCGGCAACCCGATTCCGGGTCTGCTGGACCTGGGCGTGGGCCCCGAGTCCGGCGCCGGCGACGCCAACCTGGTGCGGTTGACCGAGTTGCCGGCCGGATCTCCGGTGGCCGTCGTCGTCCGACAACTCACCGAGCACGTCCAGGGCGACATCGACCTGATCGCGCGGCTGAAGGACGCCGGCGTGGTGCCCAACGCGCGAGTGACCGTGGAGACCACGCCGGGCGGCGGAGTGACCATCGTGATCCCGGGTCACGAGAACGTCACCCTGCCGCACGAGATGGCGCACGCGGTCAAGGTCGAGAAGGTCTGACCTACCCTGCGCCTACCCCGCCCGCTGGCCGAACGCACGGCGCGGCGGTAACCGCACACCGAGACGGTCCGCAATCCGGTAACCGGTGTCCGCGAGTTCACGAATGTGCTCGGGCCGCAGGCCAGATTGCAATGCGGTGTCCAGCATGCCCGCCATCCGGTGGCGCGGGTCGCAGCGCAGCGCCGCCTCCAGCGACACCCCGGCCAGCGGCCCGTCCCCGCGGGCGTAGGCGCTGAACGCGAGCAACACCAGCGCCTCAACCCGCCACGGCTGGGGCACGGCGCGCGCCAGAACCGCCCACAGCGACTCGACGTCACCGGCATTTTCGCCAACGGCAAGGGCATAGAGCATGTCGCGCACCTGACCGTCGGCCAGCGCGCAGCCCAGCTGCGCCAACTCAACGTCGGGCAGCGATTGCCCGCCGGCGACACGTGCGGCGGCGGCCACCGCGTTTTCCACATCCCGGCGGCGGCAGCCCGCGGCATCAGCACGATGTGCGACCTTGCGCGTGGCCGCCTGTTCTCTGACCACGGCGGCCAGTTCGGGGCTGCGCGCCGAGTCGTCGACCGCGATGAGAGCCTGCAGGTCGGCTCGCCGTGGGTAGAGCCGTCGGCCGTCCAGCACCGCCGCAACGGCCAGTGGCGACGCCGACGGATCGTCAACCAAGCCGCTCGAACCGCAGCCGTCCACGCAATGCCAGCGGCCGCCAACGGCTATCCGATCCACCACATGCGCTGCCCACAGCTCAATGTCGCACTGCGACAACGCTTCTGACAGCACCGCGCATAGCTGCCGGTATTCCTCGTTGCACCGCGGACAGTGCGCGCCGTCCGCATCGACGATCACCGCGATCGCGGCCTCGGGCGCAGCGGTGGCGGCAACCTCGGCGAGGTGCTCAACCCGGGCGATGATCTCGCCGGAGAGGTCGACCCGCATCACCGATCCCAGTCCGCCGTCCTCCAACGACACGACAACCAGTGATTTTTCGGGGACGAAACCGAGAACGGCCGGTAGCGAGGCGATTAACGCTCCGGGGCGGTTGAGTTCAAAGTCAGCTCGATGCTTGGTCATGAGCCTCAACGCTGACGACCGGCACCGTCAGCCTGTACTCGCGCAGCGTGATTGAGCCGCCGTCTGTGGAGAAAGTCACGACTGTGGGCTCTATCGTCTATCCCATGAGTTCCATGAGTTCGATGCAGGAGTACGACATCGTCGTCATCGGTTCGGGGCCGGGCGGCCAGAAGGCGGCCATCGCGTCGGCCAAGCTGGGCAAATCCGTCGCGATCATCGAACGCGGCCGCATGCTCGGCGGCGTGTGCGTCAACACGGGCACGATCCCGTCCAAGACGCTGCGCGAGGCCGTCCTCTATCTCACGGGAATGAGCCAGCGCGAGCTCTACGGGACGAGCTACCGGGTCAAAGACCGGATCACGCCGGCCGACTTGCTGAGGCGGACTCAGCACGTGATCGGCAAGGAAATCGACGTGGTGCGCAACCAGCTGATGCGCAACCAGGTCGACCTGCTGATCGGGCACGGCCGATTCCTCGACCCGCACACCGTCGTCATCGAAGACCCGGGCCGCAGGGAGATGACCACTGTCAGCGGCGAATACATCGTCATCGCCACCGGCACCAGGCCGGCACGGCCGTCCGGAGTCGAGTTCGACGAAGACCGGGTGCTCGACTCCGACGGCATTCTCGATCTCAAGTCGTTGCCGGCCTCGATGGTCGTCGTGGGTGCCGGCGTGATCGGCATCGAGTACGCCTCCATGTTCGCCGCGTTGGGCACCAAGGTGACCGTCGTGGAGAAGCGGGACGACATGCTGGACTTCTGCGACCCCGAGGTGGTCGAGGCACTGAAATTCCACCTACGCGACTTGGCGGTGACATTCCGGTTCGGCGAGGAAGTGACCGCGGTCGACGTCGGATCTGCGGGCACCTGCACCACCCTGGCCAGCGGCAAGCAGATCCCCGCCGAGACGGTCATGTACTCCGCGGGACGGCAGGGTCAGACCGACCACCTCGACCTGCACAATGCCGGCCTAGAGGTCGAGGGCCGCGGCCGGATCTGGGTCGACGAGCGGTTCAGGACCAAGGTGGAGCACATCTACGCCGTCGGTGACGTCATCGGCTGCCCCGCCCTGGCCTCGACCTCGATGGAACAAGGGCGACTCGCCGCCTACCACGCGTTCGGGGAGGCATGCGAAGGCATCACCGCACTGCAGCCGATCGGCATCTATTCGATTCCCGAGATCTCCTACGTCGGAGCGACCGAGTTGGAGCTGACCAAGGACTCGATCCCCTACGAAGTGGGAGTGGCCCGGTACCGGGAGCTGGCCCGCGGTCAGATCGCCGGTGACTCCTACGGCATGCTCAAGCTGCTGGTGTCCACGGATGATCGCAAGCTACTCGGGGTGCACATCTTTGGCACCAGCGCCACCGAAATGGTGCACATCGGGCAGGCCGTGATGGGCTGCGGCGGCACCGTCGACTACCTGGTCGACGCGGTGTTCAACTATCCGACGTTCTCCGAGGCCTACAAGGTCGCCGCGCTGGACGTGACGAACAAGATGCGAGCGCTCAGCCAGTTCCGCCACTGATCGGGCCTCTAGGAGCTAACAGGGATCGTTGAAGTCGGACGGCGCGGCATCTCCGGGGCCGCCGGCTTCGGCGCGGGCCAGCAGCTGCGTGGTGTGTTCGTCGAAAGGCGCCGAGTACGAGACGTTTTCCGCGCACCCACCGCCTTGGAGGCCGCCGATAAGCCCCGTGACCATCACCCCACTGACCCAAGGTGCGCCGCTGGTGCCGTCGACCAGACCCTCACACGGCAGTGAGGGATAGCCGCCGTCGGTGAGTCCGGTCGTGGCCTGACAGCCGATGGGACGGCCACCCACGCCGGCCGGATACCCGATCACGCTGATGCGACTGCCCGGGGCCGGCGCCGTGCCCATCGACAGCGCGGAGCCGACGTGTGACTCCAACGATCCATTTCTTGCCCCGCCGGCCCCGCTGACCCGCGCAATCACGTAATCGGCGTGCGGATCCTTGGTGGCGAGCCAGCGCGGATCGAAGTAGATCTCATGGACCGTCCACAGGTCAGTGGGCGCGTCGCCACCGGCGAAACCAGGAACAAAGGTTGCCTGCGAGCGTCCGGACAGGCAGTGCGCGGCGGTCAACACAAGGTCTCCGCCCGTCGAATGCACCACCGAGCCCGTGCAGGAGTGCAGGGTGCCGCTGTCAAAAAAGATCGCGCCCACCCGCGGGTCCGGGTCCACTGGACCCGCCACTTGCCCCGGCTCGGGTTGGCTGAGGCGCTGCACCGACGCGCTGGTCTGCGGTCCGGACGTCCGAACGCTCGCCGCGTGATCAGCGGGCCGACCGCACGAGGTCAGCAGCGTCGCCAGGCTGACCAGCGGGCAAAGCCACACCATCGCAATGCGCATCGCTGTCTATCATGCCCGACTGCGCGCGGGCAACCATAAATCAGCGCGTCCCCGATGCGCTGCGCCCCTGCCAGCAAATTCACCGTCACCAAAGCCATCGGCGCCCAGCGTTTCTAAGGCAGAAACGCGCAGGGTTCCTTGTTCAATTACTGGTGACAATCGATTTGAGGGACACTGGTTACGGGCACCTAAAAAGGAGGCAACACCGATGGCCCGCCATCAAGACCGAGATGACGAGGAGTACTACCAGCCAGGGCAGCCCGGCATCTACGAGCTTGAGTTCCCGGCGCCCCAGTTAGTGAACTCGGACGGCCGCGGTCCGATATTGGTGCATGCCCTGGAGGGTTTCTCCGACGCCGGTCATGCGATCCGGCTCGCCGCTACCCACCTAAAGGCAGCCCTGGACACCGAGCTGGTCGCGTCCTTCGCGATCGACGAATTGCTGGATTATCGGTCGCGGCGGCCGCTGATGACTTTCAAGACCGATCACTTCACCCATTACGACGATCCGGAGCTCAGCCTGTACGCGCTACACGACACCGTCGGCACGCCGTTTCTGCTGCTGGCCGGCATGGAGCCCGATCTGAAGTGGGAGCGTTTCATCACCGCCGTGCGCCTGCTGGCCGAGCGCCTGGATGTACGACAGACCATCGGCCTGGGCACCGTCCCGATGGCGGTTCCGCACACCCGGCCGATCACGCTGACAGCGCACTCCAACAACGGGGAACTGATCGCCGATTTCCAGCCGTGGATCTCGGAGATCCAGGTCCCGGGCAGCGCGTCCAACCTGCTGGAATACCGAATGGCCCAGAGCGGTCATGAGGTGGTCGGGTTCACCGTGCACGTCCCCCACTACCTGACACAGACCGACTACCCCGCGGCCGCCCAGGCGCTGCTTGAGCAGGTCGCGAAGACCGGCTCGCTGCAGCTGCCCCTGACCGCACTGACCGACGCAGCGGCAGAAATCCGGGCCAAGATCGATGAGCAAGTCCAGGCAAGCGCAGAAGTCGCTCAAGTGGTGGCCGCACTCGAGCGCCAGTACGATGCGTTCATCGACGCTCAGGAGAACAGGTCGTTACTAAGGCGTGACGAAGATCTGCCTAGCGGCGACGAGCTCGGCGCGGAGTTTGAACGATTCCTCGCCCAGCAGGCAGAGAAGAAGTCCGACGACGACGATTCGACCTAGCCGCCCTAATCCGGCCCGACAACGAGGTTGGCGAGATGACCGAGCGAAAGCGCAATCTTCGCCCGGTGCGCGAGGTGACTACGCCTTCGCAGCGGTTCCGCACGATCCACGGTTATAAGCGCGCATACCGGATCGCCGGTTCCGGGCCGGCGATCCTGCTGATCCACGGCATCGGCGACAACTCCACCACCTGGAATACCATCCAGGCAAAACTCGCCCAGCGGTACACGGTCATTGCCCCAGATCTGCTGGGCCACGGGCAGTCCGACAAGCCACGCGCCGACTACTCGGTCGCGGCCTACGCCAACGGGATGCGTGACCTGCTCAGCCTGCTCGACATCGAGCGGGTAACCATAGTGGGTCACTCGCTGGGCGGCGGAGTGGCGATGCAATTCGCCTACCAGTTCCCCCAGCTGGTCGAGCGACTGATCCTCGTCTCCGCCGGCGGTGTGACCAAGGATGTCAATGTCCTCTTGCGGCTGGCCTCGTTGCCGATGGGCAGCGAAGCTCTGGCATTGCTGCGATTGCCCCTCATGCTCCCTGCGGTGCAGATAGCCGGACAGATAGTGGGCAGGGCGATCGGCACCACCGGTTTGGGGCACGACCTGCCGAACATGCTGCGGGTACTGCACGACCTACCGGAACCGACAGCCTCGGCGGCGTTCAGCCGCACCCTGCGGGCGGTGGTGGACTGGCGCGGCCAGATCGTCACCATGCTGGATCGATGTTATTTGACCCAGGCCATCCCGGTGCAGATCGTATGGGGCACGAAGGATGTGGTGGTGCCCGTCAATCACGCCTGGATGGCGCACGCCGCGATGCCCGGCTCGCGGCTGGAGATCTTCGAGGGCTCCGGCCACTTTCCATTTCACGACGACCCGGCCCGCTTCATCGACGTCGTCCAGCGCTTCATAGACAGCACCGAGCCCTCCGAATACGATCCGACCGCTCTTCGTGAGCTGCTCCGCAGCGGCGGCGGGGAACGAACGGTCACCGGCCCGGCCGACACCCGCGTCGCGGTTCTCAACGCGATGGATGCCGACGAACGCAGCGCCACCTGAGCGATCCCTCGCCGTGCGGGGTCGTAGAGTCGGACAATGGGTATCGAAGTAACGGTGTTACGCGTTTTCACCGACTCAGACGGCAATTTCGGGAATCAGCTCGGCGTGGTCGACGCCAGCCTGGTGCAACCGGCCGACCGGCAGCGCTTGGCCGCCGAATTGGGTTACAGCGAAACGATATTCGTCGATATTCCCAGCGCGGGCTCGAACACCGCAAGCGCCGCCATCCACACCCCGCAAACCGAAATCCCGTTCGCCGGTCACCCCACCATCGGGCTGTCGTGGTGGCTGCGCGAAAACGGGACGCCGATCAACACACTGCACGTGCCGGCCGGCCTCGTGCAGGTCAGCTACGAGGGAGGTGGCCTCACGGGTATCAGCGCACGCGCGGAGTGGGCGCCTGAATTCGCCATCCACGACCTCGGTTCGCTCGAAGCCCTTTTCGCCGCCGACCCCGCCGATTTTCCCGACGACATCGCGCACTACTTATGGACCTGGACCGATCGGTCCACCGGATCACTGCGTTCGCGAATGTTCGCCTCCAATCTCGGTGTGCCGGAAGACGAAGCGACCGGATCGGCGGCGATCCGGATTACCGACTACCTCAGCCGCGACCTCACCATCACGCAGGGCAAGGGATCGATGATCGAAACCACCTGGAGCCCCGAGGGTTGGGTTCGCGTGGCCGGCCGCGTCGTCAACGACGGTGTGGCACAAGTGAACTGACGTCCGCGCAGTTCAGTGCTTTCGGCGCAACACGGCGGAGAGATGATCCTGCAGGGGCTGCCCCACCGCGCCCATCCGCAACGTGTACGAGAGCTCGTCGCCGTCGAGCCGAAAAGACCGGCCAAGCGCGGTCACCTCTTTGGCGGTGGGCGCTAATCCGATTGTGGTCGATGACAACTCGACGTCGATGACGTCGCCGGTCACTGTGTACGTGCCGGCGTCGATTTCGGTGATCCCGTTCGGATGAGCGAGAACCAGCTCAACGCGACCCGGTTGCGGCACGCGAAGATATCCCGTCTCACCGTGCAACGGCCTCCCGTCGGCTACCGCCTTGGTCCTTTGCACGTACGACAGAAACGGCTTGCCCACATGGGAGAACACCACCTCTTCCAGGTACTCGAAGGGCTGGATCGTCGGGTACTTGCCCACCCCCCGGCCGGCCCAGGTACCAAGCAGAGGCGCCAGCTGCTCGACGTCTGGGTGCAGGTCAGCGGACATGCGTCAGCCCTGTGTCAGCTTGGGGTCGATACCTTGCGGTGCGCGCGAAGCGCTTCGATCTCGCGTTCGAAATCGTCGGCCGAAGAAAACGACCGGTATACCGACGCGAAACGCAGGTAGGCCACCTCGTCAAGTTCGCGCAACGGGCCAAGGATCGCCAGGCCGACCTCGTGACTGGGGACCTCTGGCGACCCCGCCGCGCGCACAGTGTCTTCTACCTGCTGGGCCAGCAGATTCAACGCATCCTCGTCCACCTGGCGGCCCTGGCAAGCGCGGCGGACCCCATTGATGACCTTCTCGCGGCTGAAGGGTTCCGTGACGCCGCTGCGCTTGACCACGGCGAGGACCGCGGTTTCTACGGTGGTGAACCGACGCCCGCACTCGGGGCACGACCGGCGCCGCCGAATGGCCTGGCCTTCATCTGTTTCGCGAGAGTCAATGACCCGGGAATCGGGATGCCGGCAGAACGGACAGTGCATGACTGCTCCTTCGCCGTGCCGACATCCAGGTCTCGCAGACCACCCCGAGCGTACCTGTGCGCTCCCCCGCAGGGCCAATGCCGCCGCGGCAGATGCGCGCTCTTCGCCGTGAGGACCCAGGAGCCTTGGCGTAGAGCGGTTTTCGCAGTACACCGCAACGCCGTCAGCCAACCGGCGCGATCAGGGTCTGGCCCGCTACCACCGCCGGCGAGTTCAGGGCGTTGAGTTCGCGGATCCGCTCGGTAACCTGCCGAACCGGCGCTTCGGGCGCCACTCGGGCCGCCACGTCCTGAAGCGACTCTCCGGCTTCCACCCGCACCACCCCGAGCCTGTCCGGTACGGGCGCAGCAGATCCGGAGTCGCCGTTGGCAATCTGCCCGAAATGAGCCACCAGGCCAAGCCAGAGAGTGATGATCCCGGCGAGCAGCGCCAGCCCCACCGTCGTCGCGAGCGTGACGGGACGCCTGCGGTGCGGGGCGACCGACATCGCGACACCGGTGCCGTAATAGCGGGTGAACGCGCCCGCCGGCCGGGACGGGCCGGGCCGACGAGTCCGGGCCAGCCCGTCCCGGCCGTAGCGAGGTCCCTGGATCGGCCCGCCGATCGGTCGCCGCACACTGCCTGTACGCGGCGAGACTGCGTGGATGACTGTCATGTGCGTTCCTCCGGTCGACTCTGCTCGCTCGTGTGTTCGACTATAGTCGCTCGTGTGTTCGGTATCCGAACATTTGAGCGAAGCGTGTCGAACGAGCGAAACGCTAGACCACACCACCGACAAAGTTCGCCGGTCGGTATCACCGACATGGGACAGCAATACCCCATTGCCTCACGAGTTACACATTTGTTATTCGCCTATTCTGGCGGGATCCGCGGACCCGCGACACACCGTGTCGAACACATGTTTGATTCTTGGGTGTGCTGCAGCTACATTCAGTGCCATGGGCGACACCAACGACACTTCAACCATCGGCGCCGATGGCCGCTTACACGGGCTTACCGAGCGGCAGCGCACCATCCTGAACGTCATCCGTGCTTCGGTAACCAATCGCGGATACCCGCCGAGCATCCGCGAAATCGGCGACGCTGTCGGTCTGACCTCGACATCCTCGGTGGCTCACCGGCTGCGCACCCTGGAGCGCAAGGGCTACCTGCGTCGTGACCCGAATCGCCCCCGGGCTGTCGATGTCCGGGGTGCCGATGATGCCGCGACGCCGCCAGTCACCGAAGTCGCCGGGTCGGACGCCCTGCCGGTGCCCACCTTTGTCCCTGTCCTCGGGCGCATCGCGGCCGGTGGCCCGATCCTTGCCGAGGAAGCCGTAGAAGACGTCTTCCCGTTGCCCCGCGAGCTGGTCGGCGAGGGGACGCTCTTCCTGCTCAAGGTGGTCGGCGACTCGATGGTCGAGGCCGCGATCTGCGACGGCGACTGGGTAGTCGTGCGGCAGCAGAACGTCGCCGACAACGGCGATATTGTCGCGGCGATGATCGACGGCGAGGCGACCGTCAAGACGTTCAAGCGCGCCGGCGGTCAGGTGTGGCTGATGCCGCATAACCCGGCGTTCGATCCAATCCCCGGCAATGACGCGACCGTGCTCGGCAAGGTCGTCACGGTAATCCGCAAGATATAGCGCCCCGCCGCCCCCGTCGGGCCGACTTCAGTCGGCCCTCATGAAGCCGCTCGCTTCTGCGGCATCTTCGCTGGCGAACCAGATTTCGGCGAGCGTGTCGTGGTAGAGGGCACTCTCGGGCGTGTAATACAGGCCGAAGCGGGCACTGGCCTTGATGGGATATCCATCGGGCATCTGGTAGGGGTCGTCCAGCGGCATGTGGATCGTCGGGCGTGCAGCCGGGCTTGGCCCCAACGGCATCGGCGGGGCAGGGGCCGCTTCCGGGGCCCCATGCAACGCATCTGCCGCATCCAAGGCAGCGTGCCGCCCGGTTCGGCCCTCGCCACCGGAATCGGCAGCGGGCGGAAAGACGGTGTC
>Ga0210396_10000455_pt1 | contig 54424 bp, 51 predicted proteins | sample IncBWH17OmetaG_FD_155466 | JGI IMG/M metagenome (GOLD analysis project Ga0210396, IMG submission 155466) | Forest soil microbial communities from Barre Woods Harvard Forest LTER site, Petersham, Massachusetts, United States - Inc-BW-H-17-O ... | reverse complement strand
TCTGAGAATAGTTGGCATTCAGCTTGACCGTGGGGATATATTCCTTTTTATAGCGTTTGATGTCGAACTCGTTCAGCTGCCGGTTGATCTGCAGCAATTGAAAATCGCGCCGGTCGGTATATTTATAATTGTCGCCGAGTACGGCGTCGCGGACCATATCATAGGTCAGGGAATCCGTGAGCCGTAACGAATCCTGCACGGGCATACCCATGAGCACCTTCAGTCCCAGATATCCGTTAGAGATATCGAACTGCGTCTGGATCTTTTCCGTCTGCAGGTTCGCCAGCTGAACGCTGGCCTTGTCGACGTCCAGCTGTTCGGCGAAGCCGTTTTTGAATAGCTCGCTGGAACTGTGCAGCAAGCTATCCTGGCTGGCGATATTAGCATCGATCTGATCCATCTGCCATTTGCTGATGAGGAGCTGGTAATAGACCTTATAGATATTAGCCCGGATCAATTGTTCCGTGACCTCTTGTTTTTTCCGGTAGAAATCGAGCGAAGCCTGGCGCGCCTGCAGACCGACGAAGACCTGACCGTCGAAAAGCACCTGCGTCAGGGTGGCACCGGCAGTGGAGTTCCATGTCAGCCCGAACTTTACGGGGATATAAGTGCCGGGCTGGCCGATGAGCTCTCCGGGAAGCAGGGTCGTGGGGATCTGGATATAATCCGTGATACCGAGGTTACCGGTGACCTGTGGCAACGCCTGCGAGGTGGTGGCCCGGTTGCTTTGCACCTGGATCTGGTAATCCAATAGGGCATTTTTGACAAACACGCTGTTTTTGGAGGCGTAGTCAATGGCTTGCGGCAGGGAGAATTCGTACACTGGCGTGGCGCCGGCAGACTGTTGAGCACGGAGGCCCGAAGCCAAAAGGAGCAAAACGACGGGCACCAGGCCGTACGCCATGCATCGCAAAAGGTCTCGTCCTTTTTTAAACTTTCTGTCCATGAGATAGTTTTTTGTTACGTTCGTTGGTGTATTGTTCGATCAGCGGTTTGCCTTTTTCGGTGACGACCCCATGCAGGAAAAGAATGGCCAGCTCAAAGTTGACTTCCGACATAGAATATTTGCTATGCGGGAAAAGATCCGGGTTGAAAACAAGAAAAGCCGCTTCGATACGACTCTTGGCAGCTATGTCCTTATTGAGATCGCTGCGATAAAGTCCTTCTTCGATGCCCCGCCGCAGATTCTCCATGGTGGCTTGATGGAGGAACTGGTATTTAAAGTCTTTGATCTTCTGAAAGGCCCTGGGATGATGTTTTTCGAGGTCATACAGGACCAGCGGATTGGTAGAACGCAGCAATTCATCGAGATCTTCGACGGCCAAAAAGATCTCTTGTACCGCATTCTCCGCCGTCTCGCGAAACTGGATGCACTCCATCTCGTTCTCATTGATCTCCTTCCCGATGACGGCAAATACCAGGTCATCCTTATCTGTAAAGAATTGATAGATAGTCTTTTTTGAAATGCCCGTTTTGCTTGCGATCTCATCCATAGTTATGGCCTTGATGCCATACCGCATAAACAAGTCGGCTGCCTTGGCTAATATTCGATCTTTAACTTCCACGGCGCTAAACTATGGAAACTTTTAGTGTAACCAAAGTTTCCATCGATATTTCATGGTTATTTTACCGGTGAATGGCGGATTTTGTCGGTGGGAGAAGACTACTTTTACGGTCTAAACGCGCTGCACATGACTTTTCGTCAAATTCCCCGAACCCTGTTCCGGCTATTTTTACAGGGGCTGCTTATTTTGGCTCCTATCTCTGTGACTATCTGGATCTTATATTCAGCATTTTACCTGATCGACGGCATCCTCCCCAACCTGGTGTACGGCGTCGCTCCTAAACTATTGGGGACGGACACCGCCGGTGCACCCCGACGTATTCCGGGACTGGGTTTCATCGTATTCATCGGGATCGCCCTCGTCGTGGGGTATATCTCCCCGTCTTTTATCGTCAGCAGGATAGTGGATTTCGGGGAAAGTCTGTTAGAACGTACACCCGGGATCAAATTTATCTATTCCACGGTAAAGGATTTTTTTGAAGCCTTTGCCGGGAACAAACGCAAATTCACCAAGTCGGTTTTGGTGAGCGTAGGCGAGCCCGATGTCTGGCAGGTTGGCTTTATCACCCAGGAAGAGCTACGGCAATTCGAGCTGCAGGAACATGTGGCCGTATATATCCCCCAGGCGTATGCATTCGCAGGGCATCTATATTTTGTAAAGCGCGATCGGGTACGAATTTTGACAGACATAAGTTCTGCCGATGCGATGAAATTCGCTATTTCGGGCGGTGTGGCGGAGGTGGATGAACAGTCATAGGCGACAGTGAATTTCCGGCACATTTTCGTCGATACGGAGTATCTTTGACACTCATTGTGAAAATATGGTTGACAATAAAGTAGTTCATAATTTTGGTGCCGGACCCAGCATTTTGCCTAGAGAAGTATTCGAACAGGCCAGCAAGTCTATTTTGAATTTCAACGATACCGGGCTCTCCATTCTGGAGATCGGGCACCGGACCTCCTTGTTCCAGGACGTGCTGGACGAAGCGTTGGCCACGGTACGGGAATTGATGAACCTGGATAGCGAGCATGAAATCCTGTTCCTCCACGGCGGGGCCTCTACCCAGTTCTTCCAGGTACCGATGAACCTGCTGAACGAGCAGCAGACGGCCGCTTATCTGGACGGTGGCGTCTGGGGGAAGAAGGCGATAAAAGAAGCAAAATTGTTTGGCCAGGTAGCCGTTGTAGCCAGCTCCAAAGACCGCAACTATACCTATCTTCCAAAGAATTATACCATACCTGCCAACGCCGCCTATTTCCACTATACGACCAATAATACCATCGAAGGCACGCAAATGCACGTCATCCCGGAGTCGCCTGTACCACTGGTGGCCGATATGAGCAGCGATATCCTCAGCCGGGAGATGGACTTCAACCGTTTTGCATTCATCTACGCCGGCGCACAAAAAAATATCGGCGCCGCGGGTGTCAATATGGTCATCTTACGGAAAGACATCCTCGGAAAAGTAAACCGGCCCCTCCCTTCGATGATGGATTATCGCGAACACATCGCCGCCGGCTCCATGCTGAATACACCGCCCGTTTTCGCCATCTATGTTTGCCTGCTCACCTTACGCTGGTTGAAGGCCCTGGGCGGCGTTCCGGCCATCGAGGCTATCAACGATCAAAAAGCGTCCCTGCTCTACGACACGCTGGACCGGCTGCCCATCTTCCGGCCTACCGTGGCAAAAGAAGATCGCAGCAAAATGAATGCGGTATTCGTGATGGACGATCCGGCATTGGAACAGGAATTCCTTGCGGCCTGCAAAGCCGGTGGAATGGTGGGAGTAAAGGGTCACCGGAGCGTGGGCGGATTCCGGGTGTCGATGTACAATGCCATGCCGTTGGAAGACGTACAGACGCTCACCGAGCTGATGATCGACTTCGCACAGAAAAAATCCTGATTTTTTATTATTATCTCCCAAAACTTTGACAACCTATATGTCTACGATTGTCCCTTTTCAGGCGCTGAGGCCTGATCCGCAATTCGCCGCCGCCGTGGCCTCGAAACCGTACGATGTTCTGAACAGCCATGAGGCCCGGGAGGAAGCTGCCGACAATCCCTATTCGTTTTTACATATCACGAAGTCGGAGATCGATCTCCCGCTGAATGTAGACATCCACTCGCAGGAAGTCTATGACAAAGCCAAGGAAAATCTGCAGTCCTTTATCGAAAAAGGTATTCTTGTCGAAGAGGACGAACCCTGTTATTATATCTACCGGTTAGTGATGAACGGCAGGGAGCAGACGGGTCTCGTCTGCGGAAGCTCTATAGACGATTATGAAAAAGGGGTCATCAAAAAACATGAGCTGACGCGTCCCGATAAAGAGGCGGACCGTATCCACCATATGACCACGATCCGCGCACAAACGGGAAATGTCTTTCTGGCCTATAAGAGCGTAGGGGCCATCGACGACGTGATCGAAAGCTGGAAAAGATCCAACGCCCCGCTTTACGATTTTACGGCGCCGGACGGCATCGGCCACACGGTATGGGTCGTGAACGACCCGGGAACCATCCAGGCCATCACGGGATTGTTCGCCACCGAGGTTCCTTACACCTATATTGCGGATGGCCATCACCGTGCCGCCTCCGCTGCCAAGGTGAGAAAAGCGCTGGGTACGGGAGCATCGAAGGCGGCCGATCATTTTCTGACGACCCTCTTTCCCTCCGACCAGCTCCGGATCATGGATTATAACCGGCTGGTCCACGATCTAAATGGCAAGACCGTAGAGGAGTTTACCCACCACGGGCTGCAAAAGGAGTTCTTTATCGGCAAGGTGGAGCAGGCGTTCCTACCTACGCAGCTCCATGAGTTCGGAATGTATGTCGACGGGAGCTGGTACAAGCTGGTGGCCAAGGAAGGGACCTTTACTACCGACCCCATAGGCGTGCTGGATGTGACGATCCTGCAAAAAAATATCCTGGATAAGCTGTTGGCCATAAAAGACCCCCGCACCGACAAGCGGATCGATTTTGTAGGCGGGATCCGTGGGCTGGCGGAGCTGGAGCGGCGGGTCGATAGCGGCGAGATGAAGGCAGCCTTTAGCCTTTATCCCGTAAGCATAGAACAACTGTTCGATATAGCGGACAGCGGCCAGGTGATGCCGCCAAAAAGTACGTGGTTCGAACCGAAATTGCGGGACGGACTGTTGACGCATTTAATTTAAACTCAAAACGCGAAACAAATGAACAGGCTTCTCGTAGTACCCCTGGCACTGCTTACCCTTTCCCTGTGCGCGCAATCACAGCCGGCCGATAGCAAGACGCCGCAGGAAACCGCCCGGACATTCACCCGGCAGGGAGACTACAGCAATGCCATTGTAGTATTGAACAGCGCCCTCAAAAGCGATCCGGAGAACCTGGAGTTGTTGAAGGACCTGGGGTTCAATTACTATCTTAACAGGGATTATAATAAAGGAGAAGCGATCGCCAAACCGCTGATCGACCGCCCGGACGCCGACGTACAAACCTATCAGCTCCTGGCCATGTTCTACAAGGCCACCGGTGATCTAAAGGAGTGCGAACGGTTATACAAGGATGGCCTGAAACGCTGGCCCCGCAGCGGCGCACTGTACAGCGAATACGGCGAGATAATGGGTGCCAAAGAGTCCTATCTGGCAATCAAACAATGGGAGAAAGGCATCGAAACAGATCCCAATTACTCCGGCAATTATTATAATGCTGCGAGATATTATTACTACTACGGCGATAAATTATGGACGCTGATCTACGGCGAGATCTTCATCAACCTGGAAAGCTATAGCAAACGCACCGCGGAGATCAAAGGGCTGCTGATGGATGGATACAAGAGGCTTTTTGTGAATGCGGACGACCTGACGAAGAATCCGGATAATGCCAAAAACGCTTTTATGATGGCGTGGCTGCAAGTCGTGCTGCCCCTCGCCCCGCTGGTCAAGAACGGGGTTACCGCCGAATCTTTAACGGTATTGCGCACAAGATTCATTATCAATTGGTTCAATACATATCCAGGAAATTACCCCTTTAGGCTTTTCGACTACCAGCGGCAGTTATTAAAGGACGGGATGTTCGATGCCTACAATCAATGGATTTTTGGAGCCGCTGGCAACCTGCCGGCGTTCCAGGCCTGGGCCAATACCCACAGCGACGATTATAACCGCTTTATCAACTACCAGAAAGGCAGGATCTTCAAATTGCCGGAGGGGCAGTATTATCAAACTCAATCGAAGTAAACCCAAAACTATGATTATGACCGACCCCAAACGATTGTTCGATTGCCTGGAGTTGAACCTGGAAAAGGAGCATTTACCGGACATGCTTGCCGGCAAGGAAGATGGGAAATGGAGGACCTTCAATACCGCCGAAGTAGCGGAGAGCATCGAAAAGCTGAGTACGGGTCTGCTGAGGATCGGCGTCTCGGGAGGAGATCGAAGTATAGAAGGGATGGACAAAGTGGCCATCGTATCCAAAAATCGCCCGGAATGGATCATCACCGATCTGGCCGTACAACGCGTCGGCGCCATACTGACCCCCATCTATCCGACCATCTCCATAGGCGAACTGGAGTTCATATTGAATGATGCACAGGTAAAGATCATTTTTGTCAATGACGAGGAGTTGTTCCATAAGGTCTTGAGCATCAAGGATCGTGTACCCAGTCTGCGGGAGATCTTTACGTTCGAGCACGTCGTCCATGCGCGTCATTGGAAAGAGCTGCTTTGCAAGCCTACCCCGGAGGAAGTGGAGAAATTGTCGGCGATAAGAAAAGAGATCAACCCAAAAGACCTGGCTACGATCATCTATACTTCCGGCACCACGGGAACGCCCAAAGGCGTAATGCTTTCCCACGAAAATATTCTCAGTAATGTCAAATCCACCTTCCCTTGTCTCCCGCAGGGCAAGATCAGGGCGCTGAGCTTCCTGCCGCTGAACCATATCTATGAGCGGATGCTCACCTATCTGTATCTATATAATGGCAGCTCGATCTATTATGCCGAAAGTATGGATACGATCGGCGAGAACCTCAAAGAGGTTAAACCCCAGATGTTCGTGACCGTGCCGCGGCTGCTGGAAAAAGTGTATGACCGGATCATGCACACGGGAGGTCAGCTCACGGGTATAAAGAAAAAGTTATTCTTCTGGGCCCATGACCTCGCGGCCCGCTTCGAGATCGACAAAAATATGGGCGCCTGGTACAATTTCCAATTGTCCCTCGCCAACAAGCTTATCTTCAGCAAATGGCGCGAGGCCCTTGGCAACAATATACAATGTATTGCCAGCGGCGGCGCGGCCTGCCAGGTGCGGCTGATCCGCATCTTTACGGCGGCACAGATCCCCATCCTGGAAGGTTATGGTCTCACCGAGACTTCCCCGGTGCTTAGTGTCAACCGGCTGCAGGTGGAAGACCGGCACTTCGGTACGGTGGGGCCCGTGATCCCGGGTATTGAGGTCCGTATCGCGGAAGACGGCGAGATCCTCGCCAAAGGTCCCAACGTGATGATGGGGTATTACAAACGACCCGATCTTACCGCCGAAGCCATTACCGACGGCTGGTTCCACACAGGGGACATCGGCGAATTTGTCGACGGTAAATATCTCAAGATCACGGACCGGAAAAAAGAGCTGTTCAAGACCAGCGGAGGAAAATATGTGGCGCCGCTGGCAATAGAAAGCAAGCTCACCGAATCCACCTATATCGAACAGATCATGGTTGTAGGTCCGGAGCGCAAATTCGTGGGCGCCCTGATCGTTCCTGCTTTCGTCCGGTTAAAGGAATGGGCGGCTCAACACGGCGTCACGGCCACTTCCAACGAAGACCTGGTCCGCGATCCCAAGGTCATCGCGTTTTACAAGGAGATCGTAGAAAGCTATAACAAATACTTTAGTCATACCGAACAGGTGAAACGTTTCGAACTGTTACCGGCCGAGTGGACCGTCGCTACCGGCGAGATGACCCCCAAGCTGAGCCTCCGGCGGAAAGTGGTAACGGAAAAATACCATAAGGCTATCGAAAAGATCTATAGAGAATGATCCTCAAATCCTATGTTTTGCTGGCGGGACTCGTCCTGTTCGCCCTGATTGGAAAGACCCAGTCCATCACCGATGCGCAGGCGCTGGACGCCGGGCATGCCATCGAGACGGCCACGAACAATGGTGACGTTTATGCAGCAGAGCACTTTTTGTTCCCCGACAGCCTTCTGGAGAATATCCGGCAAAAAAGCCAGTTCCTGAAGGAGCCGGGCAACCTGGCTTCTTTTAGATCGGCCTTTATCTCCAGCTTTTTCAATGGCAGCTTCGGGCGGCAGCTCATGGCCAATATCCACAACGGGAATTACCGGCTGATGCGGGAGTATGATCTCAAGGGGAGAAAACACCTCGTATTCCGGCTGTTTGGCGATGGCGGCCTGAACTATCACGATTTTTTGCTGGTGCGTGTAGGCGATTCCATCAAGGCGGGAGATCTTCATACCTTCAGCCTGGACGAATGGGTCAGCAGCCAGATCGCCCGATTAACCGATATGATCGGCAAAAGCAGCAATTTCAACGACGATGTCGCCATCATACAAAAGATGAACGCACAGACCAGCAAACAGGACTATGCCGGCGTGAAACAGACCTATGACCAGCTGGATCAAAAATATAAACAACAAAAATTTATTCAGAGCATCTATATCCAGGCCTGTCATCACATCGATCTTACTTTGTATGAAAAAGCATTGACGGATTATTCCCTAAGCTTTCCGGATGCGACCAGCTGTTATTTGCTGATGATAGATCTGTATTATCTGAAAAAAGACTATGACAAAGAGCTCACGGTCGTCAATAAGCTGGATAAGATAGTGGGCGGCGACCCCATCCTTGATCTCTTCCGTGGGAACATCTATAGTCTTATGAACAAACCGGCCCAGGCCCTCGTTTGCTACGAGAACGTATACCGGTATGATCCCACGTTAAAAGTAAATGTGTTAAAGCTTGCCGCACAATATGCTGCGGCCGATCAAAAAGACAAGGCCAAAAAGATCATTGCCGCGTATATGCAGACTCCCGCCTATCATACCGGCGATCTGAATACCTTATATGACCAATATCCCGATCTTAAATAGTGTCGCCTCTTTCGCCTTCCCTGAATTTCAGCAGCTGGATAGGACCATTGCCGACAACCAGAAAAACGAGCAGCAGCAACAGGATCAAGATGGACAAAAGGACCTCCGAGAAAGGCCGGTATAACGCCGTATTGAGAAAGAATACCGCACCCAGCAGGATGGGTATCTGGATGAGACAGGCGAAACGGGTAAGAACTCCCAGGATGAGCAGGATACCGCCCAGGATATGCGCAAAGGCAACATAATTGCTCATCAACATCGTCGTAAAAGAACCAAAAGACGTCTTGTTAGTGAGCAGATCGAGCATCTGCCCCATATTCATCAGGAAAGTTACTCCTTTGTAGCAAAGAAAGGCGCCGAGAAGGATACGCACTATATCGAGCCATTGGGGGTGATGGGTATCACCCCAGTGTTCTACACGTTGTACAACATTCATATAGCATCGTTTTTTAGTAAAGAAAAAGAGCTTCTTCCTAAATATACGAAATTTTTGGCATTCAGCGAGCGGTCCTGTTCCGCGTCTGCGCGGCCACCAGTTTACCGACGAGTCTAAGCCCTTCTTCCACCTCCTCGTCCCAGGGACGCGCATAACTGATCCGGAGACAATTGCCAAACTGCCCTTTGGCGGAAAAAAGCTGACCAGGTGCCACAGAGACGTTGTGTTTGAGCGCCTCCTGGTAAAGCCTATAAGCATTCAGCTGCTGGTCAAGCTCCACCCACAAGACAAAACCGCCTTGCGGCCTCGAGACCTTGGTGCCCGGGGGAAAGTATTGCAGAATCCCCTGCATATAACGCAGGCATTGCGTGTGCAAGGCCTTCCGCAATTTCTTTAGATGATATTCGAACCGGCCGATTCCTAAAAAATGGGCGATAGCCTGCTGCGTGATCGTAGTGCCCGAGATATTGTGCATCATCTTGATGCGCACCACTTCTTCGGTAAAGCGGCCCGGCAAGGCCCAACCGATACGGTATCCCGGGGCCAGCGATTTGGAAAGCGAGCTGCAATACAATACCCAACCGTCTTTATCGAATGTTTTGCAGGTCTTTGGCCGTGATCTGCCGAAATACATCTCTCCATAGATATCGTCTTCGATGAGCGGGATGCGATGCCGGGTAAGCAGTTGTACGAGCGCACGTTTCTTTTCGTCAGGCATACAGGCTCCTAAAGGATTGCCGAAATTGGTGACAAAGACGCAGGCCTTGATCGGGAATTTCCGGATCAAACCCGCGAGATGATCGGGATCGATACCCGTAAGCGGATCGGTCGCCACTTCGAGCGCCTTGAGCCCCAGCGTTTCGATGACCTGGAAGATACCGAAGTAAGTGGGGTTTTCGATGGCCACGGTATCGCCCGGCTGTGTAACGGCTTTTAAGCACATCACCACCGCCTCCATACAACCCGCGGTGACGACGACATCGCTTCCCGAGCTCTTACCGCCCCAGTTGAATGAAAGCAACGCAAGCTGCCGACGCAGATCGGCATTTCCCTGCGAATCTTCATACTGCAATCCCTGCTGTGGGGTGGAACGCAGGGCATGCACCATCGACTTGGTAAGCCTCGCGGCAGGTAGAAGTGCCGGCGGCGGAGCGGCAACGGAGAAATTGACGATATCGTTTTTCCCCATCCGGCGAAATACCGTGCTGATCATATCCCGGACACTGACCTCGCTGGCTACAGCCTCCGGTTCCGAGATGCGCGGAAGTCCCGGCATCCGCCGCATGCTGAATCGCACATAATAACCGGACTTGGGGCGTGATTCGATAAGCCCCTTGCCTTCCAGGTGGTAATACGCCTGAAAAGCCGTACCCATACTGATGCCGTATTCTTCGCTGAGCATCCGCACCGAAGGCAGCTTATCGCCGATCTTCAGCGTCTCGTCGCCGATGAGCTTTTCCAACCCTGTGGCCACCTGCAGATAGAGAGGTTCTTCGCCGGTAAATTTTTTCTTTTGCATAGCTGTTTGCACATCTGATATAGTCAAAATTAATAAAACTGCATCTGTTTTTTATGCTCATTTTTGTGGAATTTTATTTAAAAAAGATATGGATACTGCTACCCTGGCCAATGAGCCTTCGAACCTTTATATCCCGGTGCGCCGGGCATATGAGACCCGCCTGCATGATGTGGACTGGGACAACCTGGAGATGGGCCGATATCCATCGGACCACATGCTGGTGTGTGATTTCACGGACGGCAGCTGGCAACAGCCGGAGATAATCCCCTTTGGGCCGTTCTCTCTTCCACCCACTTCCCTGGTATTCCATTATGGCCAGGCGATCTTCGAAGGCATGAAAGCCTTTCGCACGGAGAATGACGCGATACACATCTTCCGCCCCGATAAACACTATGAGCGGTTCGCGAAAACAGCCCAAAGACTTTGTATGCCCGTGGTGCCCGCCGACCTGTTTCGCGAAGGATTGCGCAGGCTGGTGGAGCTGGAGCAGAGCTGGGTGCCCGGCCAAACTGGCGGCGCCTTGTATCTCAGGCCATTCCAGATAGCCACGGATACGAAAATGAGTGTGAAAGTGTCGGACTCCTATAAATTTGCGGTCATCTGTATGCCTACAGGCGCTTATTTCCCCACACCGGTACGGGTAAAGGTGGAACGCGAATATACCCGGGCGGCGAAGGGCGGCACTGGCTATGCCAAATGCGCGGGTAACTATGGCGGCGCTTTGTATCCGACGGCAAGAGCAAGGGCGGAGGGTTACGACCAGGTTTTGTGGACCGACGGCCAAAGCCATGAATACATCGAGGAATCGGGTATGATGAATGTATTCTTTGTGATCGGCAACACCCTCGTGACGCCGCCCCTGAGCGATTCCATCCTGGATGGCATAACGCGGGACAGTCTGCTGGTGCTGGCCGCGGCCCGGGGTATACCCGTTGAAGAACGCCCGGTGAGCATCGATGAGCTCAAACAGGGTTTGGAGAACCGGGAGATCAGCGAAGCCTTTGGGGCGGGAACGGCCGCAGTAGTATCGCCGATCCGTTGTATCGGGATCGATCACCAGGATTATCCCTTACCGGTCGCCGGCGAAAGAGGGAGTGTTGCGATCACGTTGAAAGATGCCCTGGACGATATCCGTTACGGCCGGACACGCGACCGCTATGGCTGGAATTATTTTGTCTAAATTTGTGGATGGACAAAAAATTGCAGGGGCAGGTGGCCATCGTTACCGGCGCTTCTTCTGGTATCGGAGCGGGCTGCGCGAAAGCGCTTGCCCTGGCGGGTGCGACGGTAGTCGTGAATTACCCCGTGGAAGCGACAAAGACCGCGGCGGCGGCCGTACTGGAAGAGATCACCGCACAAGGGGGCAGCGGCATGCTCTATCAATGCGACGTGAGCGAGGAGGTCCAGGTTAAGCAAATGTTTGCCGATGTGGTCGCGAAATTCGGCGTGTTGGATATCCTGGTCAACAATGCCGGTCTCCAGCGTGATTCTCCCTTCCAGGATATGACGCTCGAACAATGGAATTACGTATTGGGCGTGAATCTCACGGGGCAGTTCCTCTGCGCGCGCGAGGCGATACGCCTGTTTTTAAAACAAGGTGTCATACAAGGCAGGTCCAGGGCCGCGGGTAAGATCATCTGTATGAGCAGCGTGCATGAGGAAATACCCTGGGCCGGTCATGCCAATTATGCCGCCAGCAAGGGCGGCATCATGATGCTGATGAAAAGCATCGCCCAGGAATTCGCCCCCGCCCGGATCAGGGTCAACTCCATAGGCCCCGGCGCCATAAAAACTCCCATTAACCGCGCCGCCTGGGAAACTCCGGCCGCCGAGCAAAGACTTCTCGAATTAATTCCTTATAATCGCATTGGGATACCGGAAGATATCGGCGCCGTAGCCGTATGGCTCGCCAGCGACGACTCCGATTATATCACCGGGCAAACGCTTTTTGTCGACGGCGGCATGACGCTTTATCCCGGTTTTAGTACAAATGGATAACTATGGTAGAAAAAGAGCGGCTGAAAATAGCAGATTGGAAAAAATGGGGGCCTTATCTTAGCGACCGGTCGTGGGGTACCGTACGGGAAGACTATAGCGCCGATGGACAGGCCTGGACCTATACGACGCACGACATGGCCTATAGCAAGGCCTGGCGCTGGGGCGAGGAAGGCATCGGCGGGATCGCCGATAAACGGCAGCATCTTTGTTTTGCACCGGTCTTCTGGAATAAAAAAGACCCCATACTCAAGGAGCGGCTGTTCGGACTCAGTGGCTATGAGGGCAATCACGGGGAAGATGTCAAGGAGCTTTATTATTATCTGGACTCCTCCCCCACCCATAGCTACATGAAGATGCTCTATAAATATCCGCAGGCGGCTTTCCCCTATGAACGCCTGATAGAGGAGAACCGCCGGCGCACCCGCGAACAGCCGGAATTCGAGCTCATGGACACGGGTATCTTCGACGAAGACAACTATTTCGACATCTTTATCGAATATGCCAAAGCGGGTATGGAAGACTTTCTTATCCGCATAACGGCACACAACCGGGGAAAAGAAGCGGCGCCGTTACATATCCTGCCGACGGTGTGGTTCCGCAATACCTGGAGCTGGGGGAATGATGAATACAAACCGGTGATGGTGCCGTCCAATGAAGGCGATATCATTATTCAACACCGGGAACTCGGAGAATGGGGATTGTATGGCGAAGAAATGGATGAAAATCTTTTTTGTGATAACGAGACGAACTGCCGCCGGTTTTATGGCGAGGACAGACCCGGCTATTTTAAAGACGGCATCCAGGAATTCCTGATCCATGGCAACGAACACGCCATCAACAATTCAAAGGGCACGAAAGCCGCCCAGAACTATGAGCGCATGATTCCGGGCGGCGGCTCCACGACCATCCGGTTGCGGCTGGCCAATACCCTTACCTATAACCCCTTTGCGAATTTCGACCAGATCTTTGCCGACCGCATCCGGGAGACGGATGAATTCTATGCGGAACTGCAGAAAGATTTAAAAAGCGATGACGAGAAACTGGTACAACGGCAGGGTTTTGCCGGAATGCTCTGGAGCAAACAACTGTATATCTACAATGTCGAAGAGTGGCTCAAGGGAGACGCGCGTGAGCCGACACCGCCGCCGGAACGCTGGAAAGGCCGGAACCATAAATGGCAACACCTCAAGAACAGCAACATCATCTCGATGCCGGACAAATGGGAGTATCCCTGGTATGCCGCATGGGACCTGGCTTTTCACTGTGTGATCTTCGCCCTGATAGACGCCGATTTCGCCAAACACCAGCTCCTGCTGCTGACGCATGACTGGTATATGCATCCCAGCGGTAAACTGCCCGCCTACGAATGGTCATTCGACGATGCCAATCCCCCCGTGCATGCCTGGGCGGCTTACCGGGTTTACGAGATCGAAAAAAATGCCAACGGCGGAAAAGGCGACAGGGCCTTTTTAGAGACCGTTTTCCATAAGCTATTGCTGAATTTCACCTGGTGGGTCAACCATAAAGACGAAGAAGGGAATAATGTGTTCGAAGGCGGCTTTTTGGGAATGGACAATATAGGGCTCTTCGACCGCAGCAATACCCGGCTGCCGAATGGCGGCCAGCTCGAACAGGCGGACGGGACAAGCTGGATGGCGGCCTATTGTCTCAACCTCATGCGCATCGCCCTGGAGCTATCCATGGAAAATCCGATCTACCAGGACATGGCCAATAAATTCTTCGAGCACTTCCTGACCATCGCCCAGGCTATGTCGAATATGGGCAGCGGCAACCACGGACTCTGGGACGACCAGGACGAATTCTATTACGATACGGTGCGCATGCCCGGCGACGTGAGCATCAAGCTCAAGATCCGGTCCATGGTGGGGCTTCTCCCGCTGTTTGCGGTGGAAGTCATCGACGATGAGATCATGCAAAAATTGCCGGATTTTGCTAAACGGCTGAACTGGCTTATCGAGAACAGGCCCGACATGGCGGCGCTGGTCTCGAGATGGCATGAAAAGAACCCGGATCAGAAACACCTGCTATCCCTGCTGCGAGGACACCGGATAAAACGTATCCTTTACCGGATGCTGGACGAAACGGAGTTCCTGAGCCCCTATGGGGTCCGCTCGCTTTCCAAATTCCATGGCCAGCATCCGTACCAGGTGAAGATAGACGGCCAGCTGCTGAGCGTTCAATATACGCCGGCGGAATCGAATATCCCGCTCTTCGGCGGCAACAGCAACTGGCGGGGACCCATCTGGTTCTCCACCAATTTTCTGCTCATCGAAGGGCTGCAGCGTTTCCATCATTATTACGGCGATGATTTCAAGGTCGAGTATCCCACCCATTCCGGTAAATTGCTGACATTGGAACAGATCAGCCAGGAACTGTCCATGCGGCTATCGCAGTTATTCCTGCGGGACGGGAAGGGACGGCGTGCGGCATTCGGCAATAACGAGAAGATGCAGCACGATCCGCACTTCAAGGATTATATTCTTTTTTACGAATATTTCGACGGTGATACGGGAAATGGACTGGGCGCATCGCATCAAACGGGGTGGACGGGGCTCGTGTGTAAATTGCTCATGCACCGGAAATAGCTCAGTGGCGGCCCAAACCTCCCCCGGCGGCTTTGGCCAGTAGGTTGCCGACGGCCCTTGCGGTGGCGGTAAGATTGGCTGCGGTATACGGCAGAGCCTCTGCCAGTGGCAATGCTTCGTGGTTGATCGGCAGGAGTACATCGAAATAATTTTCCAGCGACGGGTTTTTTTCCCGGGGGAGGCGGCCGGCCAGTCCGATGACGGGAAGACCCTTGCTTTTTGCCGCCTTCGCCACGCCAAAGGGGCCTTTCCCTTTGAGCGTCTGTTCGTCGAGACTGCCTTCTCCCGTGATGACCCAGTGAGCCCGGTCCAACGCCGTCCCGAACCCCGTCACGTCTAAAAAATAGTCTATCCCACCCGCCAGCCGGGCGCCCAGCAGACCATGCAAACCCGCGGCTGCGCCGCCTGCGGTCCCTCCCTGCGGCAGATCGGCCAGCGCTGCGCCCAGTTGTTGCCGGACGATCGCTTCGAATCGTTGCATTGCCGTCTCCAGCATTTTTACGTCCTGCGGAGAAGCGCCTTTCTGTGGACCAAAAATCGCAGCGGCGCCCTGGGGTCCTAACAGCGGATTGTCGACATCGCAAAGCACCGTGAGCTCTACGGTCTTTAGCCGGGGATCGAGACCCGATAGATCGATCGATGCAAGATCGGTGAGACCCGCGGGCAGGTCGGTGAGCTCGTGTCCGTCCGCTGCCAGAAAACGAACACCCAATGCCGCCAGGATGCCAGTGCCGCCATCGACTGTTGCCGAGCCGCCCATGCCCACCAAAATGCGATCCGCATCTTTTTCCAACGCAGCCCGGATAAGATCGCCCGTACCCCACGAAGCGGCATGTAACGGCGCCAGTTCCTGCGTATCCAGCAGACGCAGCCCTGAAGCGTTGGCCATTTCGATGACGGCGGTAGTGGAGTACAAGCCATAATAACTCATTCGCTCCCGGCCAAAAGGGTCCCGCGCAGTTGCGGCGATCTTTTTTGCACCGAGCCTGGCCATCAACAGATCCCCCGTTCCGTCCCCGCCGTCGCCCACGGGGAAACATTCGGCGGTAAACCGCAGCCGGCTTTGTTCCAGTCCTTTTAGGATCGCCGCGGCGGCGGCTTCGGCGCTTAGGCTATGTTTGAAGGCATTCGGGGCAATGAGGATATGCATGACGCCTGCTAATTTACTTTATTCGTCGGGTTGCCGGATGCAAATGCGGCGAGGTTAGCGAGTGACCCCGCCATCAGCCGGGCGCGAGCCTCTTTTGTGGCCCAGGAGATATGCGGGGTGATGATGCAGTTCCGGGCGCCTATCAACGGGCTTCCGTTCACCGGTGGTTCGGTAGACAAAACGTCTATGCCGGCGCCGGCTATCCGGCCCTTGTTCAAGGCATCCGCCAGATCCTCTTCTACCACGATGGGTCCCCGCGAGGTATTGAGTAGAAAGGCCGTTGGCTTCATCAGGGCCAGACTCGCATGGTTGATCAAACCGCGGGTCTCGGGAAAAAGGGGACAGTGGATACTCACGACATCAGCGTGCCCGAGCAGTTCCGGGATAGTGCCCCAGGTAAAATTGTGCCGTTGAGACTGGTCGGTTTTTGTACGGCTGTTTCCGATGACGGTCATGCCGAACGCGGTAGCGACATCGGCCACTTTGCTGCCGATATGTCCCATGCCGATGATGCCCACGGTCTTACCCGCCAGCTCCACCAGCGGATAATCCCAGAAACAGAAATCCGGTGATCGCGACCATTTGCCGTCTATGACCGCGTCGCTATGCCGCTGGACACGAAGGGTAAGTTCAAGCAACAGGGCAAAAGTCATCTGGACCACCGAAGCCGTGCCATAGCTGGGAACATTCGAGACGACGATGCCGCGCTTTTTGGCCGCATCGACATCGACGATATTATAGCCGGTGGCGGTAACACCGATATACTTTACCGAAGGCAGCGATTCCAGCGTCGCCGCGGTCAGCGGAAATTTATTGGTGATCAGGGCATCGGCCCCGGCACAACGCTCCAGGATGACCGCGGTATCGACCGGTGTACGGGGATAAACGACCACCTCGCCGTATTGTCGCCATTCGTCCCAGGAAAGATCGCCGGGATTCAAGGTATGGCCGTCCAGGACTACAATTTTCATATTATGTATGATGAATATAAACGGGGATCATCCATTTGAACAGATAAGCCTGGGCCAAAACTATGCAACAGATAATGAATAACAGGATCAAACTATGCCGGATCGTAAAACGAAAGAGGTCCGACTCGCGTCCGACCAACCCGCCGGCAGCCGCAGCAACGGCAATGGATTGAGGGGAGATCATTTTGCCGATGACGCCCCCCGACACATTGGCGCCTACCGTGACTACCGGGTCCACGCCGATGGACGTCGCTGTAGTCGATTGCAATTTCCCGAAAAGGGCATTGGAAGAGGTGTCGGAGCCGGTGATAAATACACCCAGCCAGCCAAGTACGGGGGCGAAGAAGGGAAAAAGGACACCGGTATCCGCGAGGGAATGGGCGATGGTGGAGGTGATCCCCGAATCGTTCATCAGGTACGCGAAGGCCAATACGACCGCAATGCTGAGGATCGGGAAACGCAGCTGGCGGAAGGTACTTCCCAATACCTGCAGGCCTTGTCTGGCTCGCAGACCGGAGAAAGGGATCGCAATGAGGGCAGCAAGCAAAATGGCCGTGCCCGCCGCCGAAAGATAGTTGAAGGTAAAGAGATGGGCGGGGAACTTCAGCTGTGGCGCCGCATGGGCGGTAAGCCATGCTTTCACCGGCGGCAGCCCCCAGATAATGACCATTAATGTCAGTATGAGGAAGGGGCCGAGCGCCCATAACAGGCGGCGGCCCGCGGCTTCCGCAGCCGGTATTGCTACTGCGGCCGTCTCCCCGGGAAAACGCCACACCGAACGCGGCCGCCAAAATCTCAGCAGGATGAGCAGGCTAAGAATCGAACCGATACCGGCCAGTACGTCCGGTAATGCCGGTCCCAGATAATTGGCGGTGACAAACTGGATAAGCGCAAACGATAATCCCGAAACCAGCACCGCCGGCGCTACCTCTTTCGCCCTTTTGAAACCAGCCATCAGGATCACCAGGTAGAACGGCAACAGGGCGGACAGGAAGGGCAGGGTCCGGCCGATCATTTGCGAGATGGCCTGCTCCGGCAGCGAGGTGACCTGCGCAGCGACGGTTACCGGGATGCCTATAGAACCAAAGGCCACCGGGGCCGTATTGGCGATCAAACAAAGACCAGCTGCATATAAGGGGTTAAACCCCAAACCCGTGAGCATAGCGGCCGTGATGGCCACAGGAGCGCCGAAGCCTGCCGTCCCTTCCAGGAATGACCCGAACGAAAACGCGATGAGCAAGGCCTGTATCCTTCGGTCCGCCGTGATGCCGGCCATAAAGCTGCGTATAACCTCGAACTGTCCGCTGCGGATAGTGATATTGAACAGGAAGACGGCCGTGAAGACGATCCAGCAAATGGGAAACAGTCCATACAAGGCGCCGTTCGCCGCCGAAAGCAGGGCCAGGCCAGGTGGCATCCGGTAAACGATGACCGCGACAAGCAGGGCCGCGGCCGTAGCCAGGAGGCTGGCCTGATAGCCCTTGATCTTCCGGACGACCAGCGCCCAAAAGATCACCGAGACCGGCAGAATACCTACCAGGCAGGACAGTAACATATTGTGGCAAGGGTCGAGTGGTTGGCTCCAGGCCATTGTCTGCTATTAATTGAATATCTTGATTGCAGGGAGTTCGATGGTAAAGTTAGTACCATTGGCGCTATCGGAAGTGACGTAAATAGTCCCCTTGTGCAAGGCAATGATCCGCTGAGCCAGGGCCAATCCCAGGCCGAACCCCCGGATGCTGGCCGTACCCGGTCCGCGATAAAAAGGCTGAAAGATCTGGCTGATCTCGTCCGCGGGGATAACGGTCCCCCGGTTGACCACTTTTACATAGACCTTGTGAAAGGCGAAGCTCAGATCTACGGCAGAGCGTCTGTCGGGTGAATATTTGCAGCCATTTTCGACAATGTTCTTGATGGCGATATAGAGCAGTTCGCCGTTACCGAAGACCACGAAGTCTTTTTCATCCTCGGGGAATTCACCGAAATCGAGTTCTACCCCGTATTCCGAATCGAGTTTTTTGACATCTCCCACGACCTTCATCAACACTTCGTCGACCCGGACCTCGTTGAGCTCGATCCCGCCCTGGGAGCCCGTCTTGGCGATCTCCAGCAGGCTCTTGGTCAACTGCCGCATCTGTTGCACGTCCTCGCGTACCGAGAACAATACCTGTTTGTATTCATCGGCACTCCGGTCTTTTTGCAGGATCACTTCCACCTGGCTGGACACCGAGGTAAGGGGGGTGGACAGCTCGTGGGAGGCGTTGGATATAAAGCGGCGCTGGATGGCAAATGACTCCTGTAACCGGCTGAGCAGATCGTTGAAGGTATTCCCCAGCTGGCTCATCTCATCCTGCCCCGTGCCGGCCCGGATACGCTGGGAAAGGTCATACGAGGAGATATCCTTAACCTCCTGGATGATCTGGGTAATGGGGCGCAAAAGCTGCCGGGCAAAGAGAAGACTCACCAATGCGGTGAGGAACACTCCCAGGACCAGGCTGATGACGAGGATCTTATTCAGGGTCTCGACCCGTTCCAGGCCATCGTCGTCATGGCCCGCCACTACCATAATAAAATCCCGTTTATTGGTTTCCCGGTGCACGGCGACGACCTCCAGGTTTCCGAAGGTAAAATAGATCTCGCCCAATCGCCTGACATCTTTAAGCTGTTCCGGCGAAAGGGTCAGCTCACGGGTTCCGGGGATATCGAACCGGTAAAGCGCCTTACCGTCGTCAGTATAGATCGCGATACTGCGGGAGACTACCATCCCTGCCGATGAGACGGTGTCCATCCGGCGAAGAAAACGGAAGGCGGAGTCCCCGAGCTCGGAATAAAGCTGCATATTGTAGGTCGCCCGCGACTTGAGCCTTTTCTCGAAGACCTGTACGCGCTCCAGCCGGGCGAAATAATACACCGATCCGGTGAGCAGCGAGATGATCGCCGTGACCAGGAGCGTGAACAGCAGCATTATTTTATAGCGGATCTTCAAATTATATAGGCCGGGAGTCCGAATTTAAGGGTTTTTTCCTTCGGGCGTTTCCTTTAGCACATAGCCCATTCCTACCTGGGTATAGATGAGCTTGGAGGAGAAATCTTTTTCTATCTTTTTCCGGAGAAAATTCACGTAGACGTCGATGACATTGGTCTTGGTGTCGAAATCGATATCCCAGACATTGATGGCGATATCGATCCGGGAGACTACCTTGTTCTTATTCCGGATAAAGTATTCCAGGAGTTGAAATTCCTTTGCTGTCAGGGGTATATTCCGGCCATCGCGGCTGACCTCCTTGCTGTCCAGGTTCATAACCAGGTCCGCGACTTTGAGGATATTGGACCCTGCGGCCGGTTGATGATGAAGCCTTTTGAGCAGGGCCCGGATGCGCACCAGCAGCTCCTGGAAATCGAAGGGTTTTACGATATAGTCGTCGGCGCCGGCCTCGAATCCTTCGATCTTGTCCTCCGTCGTGTTCATGGCGGTAAGCATGATGACCAGGATATCCTCATTATAGCTGCGGATATACCGGGCCAGCTCGTATCCATTCATCAGCGGCAGATTGATGTCCAGGATCGCCAGGTCATAGGCATTGCTGTCAAAAAGCTTCCTGCCGATAACGCCGTCGTAGGCTACATCGACCTCATAGTGCTGCTCCGAAAGCCCTTTACGGAGGGATTCCGCTATCTTCTTCTCGTCTTCTACCAATAAAATCTTTGTGTCTGCCATAAAATGTACCGGAAGTCTTCTGGTGCCTATAAATATATCTAATCCTGCGCACACCCCGTCCTGGCTTGGATTAAAAAGAAATTAAACCGATTTAGCAAAAAAACTTGAATTCCTATTGCCAATATCCAAAAAAAAATGTAAATTTTGTACACTCTTCCCTATTCCTCTATTCCGTAAGAACTCCGATTGCACGCTATTTTAGAAAGTACTCTATCTGAAAAGCTGTTTTTTAAAATCTAAAAAAGGGGGTTGCTATGAAATTTCGCGAGTCGCCGTATATCAATCGGCGGAAAAAAACGATCGAGTTTTACGTTCATCATCTAAAGGTGACATCCGCAGCCCACATTAGCCTGGCAGGCACCTTCAACCATTGGTCGCCGGACGAGCTGCAGATGCAGCCGGCTAAAGATGGTTTTTGGAAGATCTCCATCCCCATGCTCCCGAAAGGCAAGTATTATTACAAGTTTCGTATTGACGACAAAATGTGGATGGAAGACATCGAAAACCGGCTACGCGAGCCAGATGGCGTGGCAGGCTGGAACAGTGTTCTAACTGTGTAGGAAAGATAAAAAGCGGCTCCGACGAGCCGCTTTTTATTTAATGCCGCCTCGGGCGATTTAGGCATTGTTATAGATCTTATAGACCGGCTCCCGGATCGTATCCCCTTTTTCGCTGCAAATAAACTCCAGCAGATCGGCAATATCCCCCGGTTTCACCCATGCCGCGGGGTCTGCGCCAGGTATGCTCTGCCGATTGACCGGCGTGTCGATGACCGATGGCGCCACCACGGATACCACGACATTCTTTCCTTTTGCCGTCGCGTTGAGCAGCTGCGCCAGCTCGAAAAGAAGGCTCTTACTAAGCGTATATGCCAGCAAGGCCGCGCCTTGTTCGGGCTGCAATGCGGGCCGCGCTCCCATGAATACGAGGCGGCCATATCCATTGCCGAGCATGTGCCCGAATAACGGCCGGGCAAAGAAATAGGCCGTCTCGAAATTAAGGGCGTACATTTTTTGCAGCTCTTCTCCGCCGGTGGCCTGGACATCGCCCATCGCAAAACCGCCGACCAGCAGCAGGGCGCCGTCGATGCGTCCATTGAGTTCGATAATTTCCTCCACAAATGTCGCGACAGCCTTTTCATCGCCGGCGTCGACGGACTTCAATTCGAAGTTATCGTGGTCCGCCGCGAACCCCAGATGCGTACCGGACTGGTCGACACCGATGACCTTATATCCCGCGGCAAGAAATTTTTTTACGGCGGCAACACCAAGGTTGCCGTTAGCTCCTGTGATAAGAATGGTCTTGGGCATAGATAAGTGTTTGCTTGTGCAACGTACCGCCGCGTTTATTTGTTCAAAAGCGCTTCCAGCATTTTATCGGCTACCAGCTGGTTGCCGGTTTCGTTGAGATGAACCCTGTCTACCGTAAGGATGCCGGATTCCTTGTTACCGGGGTTGTTCCGAAGCTCATAGGTGTGGAAGATCTCGTGCAGATCGACCAGGCCGCAGTGGAATTTCTGGGCGAGGTTGCGGATCACCTGGGAATAAGCATTCAGATCGCCGTCCTGCTGATTGGTAAAGTCAGTCTTTTCCCCGATGACCGCGGGCGTGCAAAGAATGACCCGGATATGCCGGTCGAGTAATTTATTAATGATCGCGGTATAGAATTTCTCGAATTTGTCGATGTCCGTTCCCGTGCCGTACATGGTCTTATGCCATACGTCGTTGACGCCTACCCATATATAGACGATATCCGGGTTTTGAGCCAGCACATCGTCGTCCATGCGCAGATAGAGATCGTATACTTTGTTGCCGCCGATACCGGCGCCAACGAGCTCGTAGTCGGAAGAAAGGTTCTTTTGTGCCAGCGCCTCCGTCATTTTTACAATATACCCACCCGGCCGGGCTCCCTGCTGGGTGATGGAGTCGCCGAAAAAGATGACTTTCTGAGATCTTCTCGAAGTAAGGGAGGTTAGGAATGTAAGACTGGTAAACAGGGCGAGGAGGACCATAGAGCGGGAGAGCAAACGCATTTTTCTGTTTTTTTTATTATGCCAAACCTACGTCAAAATACTTATTTTACCCCTTGGAGCGTGCGCATAATTTCGAGACATGCCCTGCTGTTGTGATAGGGGCATTTCCAAAAACCGGCCTTGTCCTCACCCGCGATCGGCGCATGATCCGCATCCACGCCCCAATACCACTCTTTGCCCTGAGGATGCCGGATATATTTCTTAACAAAATCCCATATACCGGCGGACCGCTGCCACCAGCGAAGGTCTCCGCTGATGTGCCAGGCGTGAAGATAGCCGACCATCGCCTCCGCTTGCGGCCACCAGTGTTTTTCCCGGGCAAGGCGGCCATCCTTTTGCTCATACCAAAGTCCGCCATCCACATCGAATCCCGCATCGACCGCGGCTGCCAGCTGCAAGGCCATGCAGGCCAGTCGTTCCTCTCTTTCCAGATCCTCTATGGCAAGAGCAGCCGCATGTAATAACCAGGACGCTTCGATATCGTGACCATACGAGATGATCGTCGATCTCGGTTCCCATTGTTCGGTAAAAAAAAGACCCAGATGGCCTGTGGTCTTGTCCGCGATGTGAGTGGTGAATACGTCCAGGAGCTGCCGGATCCGTTCCCGCAATCCCTCGTCGGGCCACACCTGGTAAAGGTTGGCATAGGCTTCCAGCACATGCAAATGGGTATTCATCGTTTTTTTCTCATTGGCATCCTTCTCGCTCAGCCGGAGATCATCCAGGGAAGACCAGTCGCGGTCGAACGCTTCGAAATACCCGCCATGCCGGGGATCATAGCTACGTTCTTCGATAAGCCGGTAGATTTCGATGGCCTGATCCAGCACGGACTGATCGCCGATAGCCCGGTAATATTCGCTGAGTCCATAAAGGGCGAAGGCCTGCCCATAGATCTGTTTACGTTTATTCAATGGTTCGCCGGAAGCGGTCAGCGACCAGTAGAGGCCGCCATGGTCCTTGTCCAGGAAATACGTCATGAGGTAATCATAGGCCCTGGTAGCCATCGGGCGATAGATCCACTGTCCCGTACAACGCCAGGCCGCGCTAAAAGCCCATAAGATCCGGGCGTTGAGCACCAGTCCCTTAGGCGCACCCGCGTCCGGCTCGTCCCGGTGGTCTATCCGGCCGATAAACCCGCCCCGACCCTCATCCGGGGTATACAACATCCAATACCGGAGGATGGATTGTAATTCCCGGCATACTTCTTCCCGGTAGGTAGCTGGAGTCATTGTTGATCGAGATAAGGTTGGTTCCTTTCGATGATCCGCTGCAAGGTCTTCACGGAACCGGATGAATGCCCTTCGTCCTCCGGAGTATTGACCACATAATCCAGCAACTGTCCGATAGTCGTCGTCGCGACGTGCATCCGGGTGTCGGAAGAGGCATAGTAGATAAAGACATTCCCGTTCTCGTCCGCGATCCATCCATTACAGAAGACGACATTGGAAACATCCCCTACCCGCTCCTCTCCTTTAGGGGCGATGAAATAGCCGCCCGGCTTGTAGATCACCCTGGTAAGGTCGTGGAGGTCCGTCATAAAGAGATAGAGGGTATAACGCAACCCGGCGGCGGTATTGCGTACCCCATGAGCAAGATGAAGCCACCCTAGCCGGGTCTTGATCGGTCCCGGCCCAAGACCGTTTTTCGCCTCGTTGATCGTATGATAAAGCCGGGGGTCGATGATCGTCTCCTTCTCCACCAGGGCATGCGTGATCGAGTCGGAAAGCCCGAACCCGACACCGCCGCCCGTACCGGCATCGATAAACCCATCCTGCGGACGGGTATAAAATGCATATTTCCCGTCTACGAATTCGGAATGCAGGACGACGTTACGCTGTTGAGGCGAGGAGGTCTGCAGATCGGCCAGCCGCTCCCAATGGACAAGATCATGGGTTCGGGCAATGCCGCATTGCGCGACCGCGGCGCTCTGATCCGCAGGCGGGGCGTCCGGGTCTTTCTTCTCGCTGCAGAAGAGACCGTAGATCCAGCCATCTTCGTGACGCGTAAGCCGGATATCATAGATATTCGTCTCCGGAATGCCGGCATCCGGCATATAGATCGGGAGATCCCAGAATCGGAAATTATCGATCCCATTGGGACTTTCGGCGATAGCAAAAAAAGATTTGCGGTCCCAGCTTTCCACCCTGACCATCAACACATAATTTTCGTTCCACTTGATGGCCCCGGCGTTGAAGACCCCATTGATGCCAAACCGTTCCATCAAAAAAGGATTCGACCGCTCGTCGAGATCATAACGCCAAAAAAGGGGCGCATGCGCAGCTGTAAGGATGGGATGTACATAACGAAGAAAGATACCATTGCCCGGCTCCCGGGGCTCATTGGACCGCCGGATGAGCTCGAAATAATTTTCGCTGAGCTGCGATAGTCTTTCCCTAAAAGAGTTTTTCATCACGTGGCAAGTTTTAGTTTAAGCAATCAATTAATATTCCTTGAGCCGGTCCCACCAGGTTTTCTTAAGGATCAGGATAATGCCCAGCAACAATGCAGTATTGACCAGCAACGGCATTTTAAGACCCAATACGATATACATGGGGAGCAGGGTCAGACAAAGCTGGCCGATGATGCCCAAAGCGATGTTGAACATATCCCGGCGGAAATTCCTGTTGCCGGTAAACTCCGGATCTTCTTCCACCACTAGCCGGTGAACGGGTTTCCACCACCCCCAGGGCCTAACGGTCCGGTAGAATGATTTTAGGGTATCGATGTCCGTTGGCGGAAAGGCATACGATCCGGCGATCGAACCGGCCATGGACAAGAGAAAAAGCACCGGCCAGTAGTAGAGATCGAGACCATGCAGGTAGCCCCTGTATTTCAAAAAAGCGAGCGCGATGGCAGGCAGGATGCCGGCAAGCATGCCCCAGAAATAACCGCTGGCATTGAAGCGCCACCAGTGCCATTTCAAAAGGTTGGCCGCGGCATAGCCGCCATAGAGACCGGATACGATCCATTGCAGGATGGTATTGACGTCCTGGATGAACAACCCGAGAACGACACCCGTGATGACGACGACCAGACCGGCGAGATAATTCATGGAGATGGTCTTCCGGTTAGAGGCCTTCGGGTTGATGTATTTGAGATAAATGTCGTTGACGATATAGGCCTGCGCGGCATTGAGCGTACCCGAAAAGGTCCCCATGAATGCTCCCAGTAGTCCCGTGAGCACCAGGCCAAGGAGACCTACCGGCAAAAAACTGTTGATGGTGGCAGGAAGGATCTTTTCGAAATCGGTACCGGCAGGCGTCCGGAGATCCCCGCTGATATTGTTGAAATACAACAAGGCCAATACGGTGAGCCCGATGATCATCGAATAGCGGATCGGCAAAAGGATAATGGAAACGAAACCGCTCATCTTGCTCGCCTCTTCCGGACTGCGGGTGCTCAGCACCTTTTGCATGTCATAGTTGGGGGCCGGACCGGCAAGACTGGCGATGACACCTTTGAATAGCATCATCATAAAGAAGATGCCAAATAGCGAGAACCCGTCGCTTTGGATCTTTTTGTTGGCATCGTCTACTATGCCCTTCCAATCCAGGTTGAGCCGCCAGCCACAAAAAAAGGATCGAGCCATCCTGGGAACATGGAGGGCCATTCCCGGTTGATGCAATCTGCCAATGGCGATCGCGGCGATGCTGATACACGCCACCGACATGATCACGTATTTGATGACATCGCCGAGCACGATACTATGCATACCGCCTAAGATGGAATAGAACATGGCGATCAGGGTAAAGGCAATGCCATAGAAATGCGGGATATAAGCCGTGGGCACCCGGAAAGGAACATAACGCCGGATGGATTCCCAGGGAATAAAGATCTGCATGAACTTGCCCAGCCCTACAAAACCATAGGCCATAAAACCCAGACAGCTCAGCAGGGCAAAGGCCACAACGATATTATGAGAGGAACGTACGCCGGGTCCGCTGCGGCCGAAACGTGTGGCCAGCCATTCGGCTCCCGTGATGGCATTGGAACGGCGCAGCCACCGAGAAAGATAGACCATCATAAAGACCTGGTTGAATACCGGCCAGAGCCAGGGGATCCAGATACTCTTGAGCCCATAGAGAAAACACAGGCTTACCATCCACATCGTCCCGGAAATATCGAACATATCGGAAGCATCGCTCAGTCCCAGCATATACCAGGGAAGCGATTTTCCGCCCATCAGATAATTGACCTTGTTCTGCCTGGCTTTCTTACGCAAGACCCATCCTATCACAACCATGGTGATCAGATAAGCGACGATGATGGCAAGATCCGCTAGTTGTAATTTCATTACAGAAAAATAGCAATTTCCACATGTAACCCCTCGAAGATATCCGGACCCCCTTCAATAAACTACTACTATTTTATCCCAATTTCGTGCTTTTTCTATGATCGCCGCAGTTGCTAAAATGCATAATATTGATTATCATTATATTATCCATCTTGCTAAACGACCCTTTACTGTTATACTTTTTTATCCCATCTTTGTTGGAATTTGACGATTGCCGGATCCTGTTGAATTTTATTATACCTTAACTATATGCCATATGAGTACGAACATTATCCGAGAAATTACACCATTGACCCAAAATGACTGCTTTACCATCTTCTCCCGGGTCAAAAAAGAGTTTAGTTTTCCTTTACACTATCACGAGGAGCTCGAGTTGAATCTTATCATAAATGCGAAAGGGGCGAGAAGGATCGTAGGGGATCATATCGATACCATCGACGATCTGGAACTGGTGATGGTAGGCCCGAATCTCTATCATGCCTGGTTTACGCATCAATGCAAAAGCGAAGAGATCCAGGAGGTGACGGTCCAGTGGCATAAGGACCTCTTTGAAGATAAATTACTGCGTCGCAACCAGCTGAGCTTTATCCGGAGTATGATGGACCGGTCCCAGAAGGGCATCCTCTTCTCGCGGGAGGCGGCAACGGCACTGACCCCCCGGATACTTTCCCTCAACCAAAAAAAGGGTTTCGAAGGTGTGCTGGAATTGTTATCGATCCTCCACGATCTCAGCACTTCGCAGCATATGCGGACGCTGAGCGATGCGTCCTTTACCAATCAGCACTTCACCTATAACAGCAGACGTATCGAAAAGGCGTTCGAATATATGAACACCAATTACGACAAACCGATCACGCTGGGGGAAGTGGCGAGGCTGGTGAGCATGACGGAAGTGTCTTTCAGCCGTTTTATCAAAAAACGGACAGGCAATACTTTTATCGACAGCTTAAATGAAATAAGACTTGGGCATGCCTCCAGGATGCTCATCGATACTACACATTCCATTTCGGAGATCTCCTATCATTGCGGGTTCAACAACATCTCCAACTTCAACCGCATCTTCAAAAAGAAAAAGACGTGTACTCCCAAGGAGTTCAGGGAAAATTTCGCTTTGGGGACAAGAGTGTTTATATAACGCCGGGAACCGGGAGCCGTCAATTATGACGCGACGACGGCCGCATGCGCGGCCGTGGTATGCCCGCCTGCCTGGTGCGCGTTTTGCGCCACAAGATCCATGTCGGGGCGGGACTCGTCGGTAAGTGCGACCTTGCCTCTCTCCTTGCGAACAATGCGGGAATAAAGCGAGATCTCTTTGTCGAACAGGAACCGGAAGAAAAGAAGCGTCCAGGATTTGTGCGACGCCAGGCTATCGTAAAAGCCGGGAGCCGTTTTCTTTATCCGCGGGAGCTTGTTCCAGGGAATGGAAGGGAAATCGTGATGTTCGTTGTGATAACCTACGTTAAAGGCGACGGCATTCAATACCCCGTAATAGCTAAAAGTCTCCTGTTGCTCGTCATGGGTAAGATAGTGTTCCTGCACCCAGCGGGCGCCCAGGGGATGGAGACCCACCGAAAAGAAGAAGCTGAGTAACAGGTATACGATGGCCTTGGGGCCGAACGCGATCCAGATGCCGGCAATGAACGCGGCTTCGGCAGCCCAGTTGAGGGCTACCCATTTGTCAAAGGGTTTGATCTCGCGGAGCCGGGAGATACGAAAGACCTGGAACAACGGATAGAACAGCAGCCAGATCACTTTACCGATAAAGAAATTATTGATCAGCTTAGCTTCCCAGCGATTGGGCAGATCCGCGTCCAGCTCATGGACGCCCTGAAAGGAATGGTGTTTGATGTGATAGCGCTCGAACGACACGGAGCTCGGGAAAAGCTGGGGAAGATTGGCCAGGATACCCGAAAGCCGGTTAGCCGCCCGGCTCTTGAACAAAAGGTGATGCGCGCACTCGTGGATCATGACAAAAAGAGAATGATCGGCAAAAGCGCCCAGCAGATACGCCGCGCCTACCACGATCCACCAGGAGCGATCCTTTACCACCCACGATAGGACGACCTGGAAAAGTACCAGCCCCAGGATGGCAAAGAACGTATACTTGTTTTTTCCGATGAGTTTCCGCACCTCCGGATGCTGCTGCAAAATCTGTCTCGTACGGAGTCTATGAGGCTCCTGTTTTACGGAATACACAAAATCAGTTCTCTGTGACATAGTGTGAATTAGAAAGTTATTTCGAGATGGGAGTGAAGGTACTAAAAAGAACGAGTTCCGCCTTGCACGCCGGAAAAATTTGCATTATATTGGCGCTAAATCTATTACCTTATGAAAATCCGGACTATCTTATCCGCTTATTTTCTATGTCCCCTTGTACTTGTTATGGCCACAGTGGCCGGCTATGCCCAAACCGATACGGCCAGGATCAGTCACAATGCGATGCTGTATGCCGACAGCCTGGTAAAGGCCGACGCCTACGAGAATTGGTCGACTTATGCCGATCTGGCGCCACGGAGCGTCATCAAATACTACGGCGGAAAGGACGGTTTTATCCAGCACGTTACCGTAGGCAGGCTGCGGACCACAAGCGCCATCCAGGAAGCGCCTCCCGAGCTGAAAATGCTTACCCTGGAGACGAGAAATGATCAATGGCAATGCGTGATCCGGCTGTCCCGCTACTTCCACAAGCCGGATCAGAAACAGTATCAACTGGTTACGTACCTCATCGGCCAGTCCAAAGATGAAGGCGAAACCTGGAAGCTTTTTGACGTAACCTATAACAGCGTGGCGAATATTATTTACATCTTCCCGGAGATCCTGGACGATATCCCGATCCAGGAATCCGTGGTCTCAGCCAAATGATTTTTAAGTAGTTTACCAAGGCTTTCTTAAAGTAAGTGACTAAAGAAATTAACAACCATAGAATCAATTCCGGAAATGCCAAATAGCCTCCGTATTTTTGGCCTTTCATAGGATAAGGTTTAATGGTTAAAACACTTTGATTAGTATATCCCCGGTAGTCTTGCCGGGGATAAATTTTTTTTAAATTCTTCTCTATCAAGACGTTAGCGTTTCTCCAGCAAATGCATATCCGACAGCCAATTAGCCATCAGCATGGGAAAGGCCTTTACCGCCTTCAGGTTCGACCGGTAGCCCATATTGAACCCATGGTTTCCTCCGTTGAGGATATGCGCCTCCACAGCAACTTTTGCGGCTCTGTATCTCTCCAGCAGACTCACTACGGGTGCGGAGCAGCAGGGATCGTCATCGGCCGCGATGAGAAAAGCCGGCGGCGCATCGGCAGGGATCGTTTCCGGCACGCCCAACGGGCCGGGATAGACCAATAATTGAAAATTGGGCTTGCCATCCTGCCTGTCTATGGGGTCCGGCGCTTGTGGGTCGCCTTTACCCGGGGAATAAGCGACCAGTTCGGCCACTTCTCCGCCGGCGGAAAAGCTCAGCGTCCCCACTCTGCCGGGATCGATACCCCATTCCGCGGCCCTGCTACGCACCACACGAATGGCGCGATAGGCGTCTTGTTTCACCTCTTTATCGAGACTATAGAGCGTAGAGTCTTCGCGGAACAGGCGATATTTTACGATAAAACAGGCCACGCCGATACTGTTGAGGAAACGGGCAGGGTCCCGTCCTTCGTGATCGAAGACCAGCAAGCGGTGACCGCCACCCGGAAAGATGACTACGGCGGTGCCGGTGGCCTTGTCTTTCGGCGGCAGGTATATAGTGATACTGGGGTTGTGGATGTTCTTTACATAGTAGTCCTTGGCCACTTCGGGCTCGTTGCGCTTACTTTCGAAACCCGGTGCGCCATTGGGCCACAGCGGGATCTGAACGGCGGTGTCCTGGGCGTGGGCGGCCAGGGAAAAGGCGAGCAGGACGAGGAGGGACAAGCGAGGCATGGCAATTTTTTTTGAGTTCCCTGAAGATACGCAAAGATGCAACGATGTAACAAGCTAACACCATTAGGTTTTGGCCGCTTGCCGCTGGTGGGGCCGGACAGCCGTTCGTGCATGTAAATTTGCCGCTTAGACCCAATATTTGACACTCAACCACCTATTTTACCGCTTATCACAGGAGGCGGACCGTCATTAAACAAAAGCAACCGTTCCTACCGGATGTGCTAACGTCGAGGGGTAAAGTGATATTAACTTTACTTCATCAAATCAAACGGAGCATTGTCTCCTACTACAATGAAACATCTTCCACGGGGTTGACGATACCAAAGCAGCCAACCTTCTTTCTCTCCAACTTCTCCAGCCGAACTATTATCGTCCTAACTAAACTGATATGAAAAAGCTTATCGGTGTGGCCGCCATCGCGCTCACACTTATTCTAACTGTCATCTACCGTCAGCTTATGGCCAAACAAGCCAGAGAAAAAGATCCACGGACGACTATTTCCACTTCGCTGCGGGAAGGGATGGCGATTTCCTGCCTGCTTCTGCAATAGCACAGTGATGCATACACGACTGTTATAGCCGGACGCTGATGTCCGGCCTGTCATTCCTATACCATTTAAATCAACAACTATGGCCTCATTTGGTAAAAAGATCCTGTCCGCCTTCATGGAGGTGGAGGAAGAAAAAAAGACCGCCACGCCCGATGGCGCGGCGCAGCCTGCAACGGCAACGGCGACGACTATCCCTGCTCAAAGCGGTGGAGGCGGCGGTTCTGCGCAGACCGACCTGCGGTTCAATGAGTATTTCGACAACCTGTTCAAGGAAGCGAATATCCCCGGACCCGATTACTACGAGTTCGCCAGGATGATCACCGCGATGCAGGCGATACCCGACGACCGGGCGCGATACGCGGCCGCCTTTGCGGGTCTGCAGGTGCAGGGCCTGGATAAGGAAAAGCTGCTTGCGACAGCCGCGGAATACTTAAGGGTATTGGCGGCCGATGCAGATCATTTCGGCAGTTCGGTAGACGCCGCCCTGCAGGAAAAAGTCCACAGCCGCACCGCCGAAGCCGAAGAAAAAAGCAAACGCATCCAGGCGCTGTCGCAGGAGATCCTCGGGTTGCAAACGCAGATCGGCGTCATGCAGAACGAGATCCGGGAAGCGAAGAGCAAGCTGGAAGCCAACAGCAATGCCTATGCTGCTGAGAGCGAAAGACGCAAACAGCAGATACAGGGCGATATCGAAAAGATCAACAATTATATCCACTAAACAAAAAACACGACCATGAACACGCTAATGCAAAAAACAAAAACTCCCGGCTGGTGGAGCGAACCCAGGAACATCGCTACCGCGATCGTCGGCCTGGCCTTCATAGGAGGACTGGCTTATGGGTTTCTGACCTACGTGCTGCCCTGGCTGGTCCGGGTGACATGGAACCTCGTCAACCTCATCATCGGCGGCGTCGTATGCGGCTTCCTGTTGCTGACCGTCTCTAACCGGAAATTCTGGCGGGCGCTGAAATACTTTTCAGAGTTCATCGCCAACTATTCCATCGGGCTGGCCATCGAGCTGAACCCTTTTAGTATCCTGCAGGCCAAGATCGACCAGGGATATAAAGACCGGGATACGCTCTACAAACAGTCCGCAAGACTCAAAGGCAAACAAAGCGAGCTGATGGAAAAACTCAACGAAAAGGATAAAGAGCTTCAGCTCAATGTCCGTAAGGTCAAGATCCTGCAGCAGGAAAGCGGCACGAACAGACAGGTAAGCCTGTACACCAACAACGTGATGCGTTGCCGGGAATACATCGACAACGTGACACCCATCGTGGGCGACCTGAACAAATTGATCCAGTTTGCCGATGCCGCCTATGAAGAGAGCGGGATCATGCTCGAAGACGCCAAGCTGGATCTCGAAGCTAAAAAGGACCTCTACTATTCCGTGACCACGGGTTTATCGGCCGTGACGAGCGCCATGAAGGCGTTCCGCGGCGACGACGAGCTCAATAAGGACGCGGAGAAGGCCCTGGCGCTATTAAAGGTTCGGATCGGCGAAAAGATCGGCCATATCAAATCGGCCATCGACGTCACCTCCAGGTTCATGGACGACCAGGTACTGGAAGACAAAGCCAAATCGGCGGAGGCGATCGAATTGATCAACCGCTTCGATGTGGGCAAGGATTTCCATTATGCCGGATCGGTCCTGGCCGGTGAAGACAAAGGCCGCTTAAAAGATGTATCCACCGACCGTTATAAAAAACTATTGGATTAAAACGCTTAAAACTCAACTATATGTCTCTCAAATTAAAACCCGCCGGAAAAGTATTGGTCATCGCCGTTATCGTAACGGCCGGTATCCTGAGTGTAAAATGGTACCAGGGAAGACCTAAAGAAGCTAACAAAGCCCTCGAATTGGGTAAGGTCATATTGCCCGATGCCCCCGAAGCCTCGCTGAATGCACAAGCCACGTTATTGCCTCTTCCTGCTTCTTCCGAAGCCGTGAACGGCGGTACCCGCATCCTCTGGGAAAGGATGGCCTGGAATGCGCAATTCTCCGGTATGTATGCCAATGGCGGCGTGAGGACGACCAAGGGGTCCCTTTTCGACAAGGCTAACCTGGACATCACGTATCTGCGGCAGGACGACTGTAATAAACAGATGGCGGACCTGGTGAAATTCGCCGGCGACTTCAAGACGAATCCGAATGCCGTCGGGGTGCTGATCAGTTTTATGGGTGACGGGATGCCGGCCTTTATGACCTCGCTGTCAAAAGAGCTGGAGCCCCTGGGTCCGGAATTCCAACCCATCATCCTGCCCATCGCCCATGGTAAATCTTTTGGGGAGGACCAGATCATGGGCCCTGCCTCCTGGAAACAGGACCCGCACAACGCGGTCGGGAAATGTGTGGCCGGTGTGCTGCGCGACGGTGACGTCAATATCCTGCTGAAATGGGCCGGCGACAACGGGATCAAGGTGAACCCGGACGAGACGACCTACGACCCCGATGCAGTGAACCTGATCGCCGCCAGTGACTTCCTGGACGCGCCGAATAAATATATCACCGGATATACGGAGAGCAGGAAGGTCATCGCCGGCGGCAGGACCACGGGCCGGGATACCACGGTAGGCGTCGACGCAGTAGCGACCTGGACGCCCGGTGACGTCAACGTGGCCACCAAAAAAGGCGGCCTGGTAACGATCGCCAATACACGGCAATATGCTTCGCAGATGCCCGTACAGACTATCGCCATCAAGAAATGGGCGTATGACCACCGTACCGATATCGAGAACATGATCATTGCCCTGAGCCAGGCCGGCGACCAGGTAAAAAGCTTTACCGAGGCCAGGAAGTTCGCGGCCCAGGTAAGCGCCGCGGTATACCAGGAAAAAGATGCGGCCTATTGGTTGAAGTATTTCAACGGCGTGGAGGAACAGGATATCCAGGGACTGAGGGTGAACCTGGGCGGCTCGGCCGTCTTTAACCTGGCGGATATGGCGGGCACCTTCGGCCTGGGAGCCGACAGGGTAGACCGCTACAAGGCAGTTTACAATACATTCGGTAACCTGATGGTGAAGATGTATCCCGCGATCATGCCAAGCTTTATGCCTTATGAAAAAGCAGTGGACAAGTCCTTTTTGCTGAGCGTGATCTCGAATCACCCCGAGCTGCTCGAAGGAAAGCCCATCGAAACGAAATATGCCGCCGAGATCACGGAGACTGTCTCCGCGAGATCCTATCATATCGAGTTCGAGACGGGTTCCGCCATTATCCGGCCCGGCTCGTATAAGACCCTCGACTCGATCTTCGAGTCGGCCGTTGTCGCCGAAGGGTTGAAGATCGGGGTATTCGGCCATACCGACAACAACGGTGGGGACAATGTGAATCTGCCCTTGTCCGAACGGCGGGCTGCCAGTGTAAAAGAATACCTGGTGCACAAAGGGCTGAAAGATCTTCGGATCGAGACCAAGGGTTTTGGTTCGTCCAGACCCGTGGCCGACAACAGCACGGAAGCCGGCAGAAGCCGCAACCGTCGTGTGGAGATTGTTTTAGGTCAATAACCCAAGGGAGGCCCGTGAGGGCCTCCCTTTAAAAACTTTATATGTTCAAGCCATTTGCCACCATCAACCGAACGACTTTTTTGATCATGGTGATCGCACAAGCCGTCTTTACCTTGACGGTATGGCAGCTGACCCCGGCTGGCCTGATCCCCCACCCTTCGCGTATTTTGGAAGCGCTGGGTGAGCTGCTGACGGGTAGGCTGCTGATCGATAACCTGTTGGTAAGCCTGCTGCTAACGCTCAAGGCGTTGCTTTACTCCGTAGTGATCACGCTGCTGTTCTCGTATCTCTCCGTGATCCCGTTTTTCAATTCCATCGCGCAGCTCATCGTGAAATGCCGTTATCTGACCCTCACGGGTTTGATCTTCATCTTCACCCTGCTCACCAGGGACGGCGGCGCGTTGAAGTTATCCCTGCTGATATTCGGGATCGTGCCGTTTTTTACGACCTCCTTTTTGTCGATGCTCGTGCGGATCCCGGCGCAGGAATTCGAGCTCTGCCAGACGCTGGGTTATAACCGCTGGCAAACGCTTTATGAGGTCATCGTCGTAGGGAAGGCCGATCAGGTGTTCGAGATCGTCCGGCAGAATTTCGCCATCGCCTGGATGATGATCACCATGGTGGAGGGTTTGAATATGAGCGAAGGGGGCATCGGGGCCCTCCTGATAAAATACAATAAATACAATGACCTTACCCATGTGCTGGCCTTACAGGGAGTGATCTTCGGTATCGGGCTCTGTTTCGACTACGCGCTGGGCTCGCTGCGGCGCTGGTTCTTTCCTTACACTGCTAAACTTTAATACTATGACCGCTTATAGCAAAAAAGAGATCTTATTGCAGACGCAAAACGTATCGCTGGCGTATGATGGCAAAACTATCTTACGCGATATCAACTTCTGTATCCGGGATATCGTCCGGCCGGGGCTGCAACAGGGCCAGGTCGTCTCCCTGGTGGGACGGAGCGGCATCGGAAAGACGCAGCTCTTTCGCATCCTGAGCGGCTTGCGGAAACCCGATAGTGGAACCGTCGTCATCCGCGAAAGAAAACCCGCCGAGACGGGTGGCGGCGCCATAGAAGTATGGCAGCAGCGGGTCGTGGAACCTGGCGATATGGGCGTCATTTTTCAAAACTATTACCAGTTCGGCTGGCGGACCGTACGGCAGTCGTTACTATTGGCGGCACACCAGAACAAAGCGCTGGCCGGTAAAGAAGAAGCGGCCATCCGCGACTATGCGGGCCGTTTCGATATTACCGAGGTGCTCAACCACTACCCCGCGCAGTTATCCGGCGGACAGCAACAACGGGTAAGCATCATCCAGCAGCTGCTCAAAGGCGCCGATTTCCTGCTGCTCGACGAACCCTTCTCCGGCCTGGACGTCTGCGTACTCGACAAGGTCACGGAATTATTGTTACAGGTCTCGCTATCCGATGAGCTGAAGACGTTGATCATCGTGTCACATGATATCGCCACTTCCGTCGCCATCTCCGATACCGTCTTTATCCTGGGCCGCCAGGCCGGCAAAGAGGGATCGACTTTGATAAAAGAGATCGATCTCATGGAGCGGGGGTTGGCCTGGCGTGAGGACGTCCGGCAGGAAAAGGCTTTTGCCGGGACGATCGCCGAGATCAAAAGCTGTCTGTAAAGCGGTTAGGCTTTCAACAGGGCCCTGATACCCGACCAGGCGATCTGCATGCCGATACAGAATACCAGGAACGCACTGAGCCTGTTCACGATCTGCTCACCGCGGGGACCCAGCCGGTGGATCAACCTGGCCGTATTGGCGTAACAGATGTAGACGATGATACAGATCAGGACGATGGCGAGGAAGAGCGCGCTCAGGTTCAGGACGTGGTTGAGGATATTTTGCTCTTCTTCGTGTGCGCTGAGCGTCAGGATCACCGAGATGGTGCCGGCACCCGTGGTCATGGGAAAGGAGATGGGATAAAAGAGGATATTGTCGATATCTTCCGGACAGCGTTCGGGACGGGCCGCCTCCTTATCTCCTTTGACCTGGTCATCCGAGGTCAGGAGCTTCCAGCCCATCTGGCAGATCATGAGGCCGCCCGCCACCTGTACGATAGGGATCGAGAGACCGAAGAGTTTGAGGATCCAGGTGCCGATGAGCGCCGATACGGTACAGATCGCGAGACAATAAAATGCCACTTTTTTCGAAGCCCGTTTTCTACCCGCAAAACTCAGATTGCCAAGCAGCGGGTCGACGATAAATGCCGAACCGATAGGGTTGACCACGGGAAAAAGGGAGAGAAACGCGATAAAGACAGCATGCAAAAAAGGTAGATCGAAACGCATAAACAATATTACGTTAAATTGTGGGTCTCAATCGCAACGTCAACTATGAGAAGGTGCATTTTTTCTTTGTGCTTTTTACTGGTCGCCGGGTTCCTTTTCGCCGGGCTCTTGCCATCCTGCCATTCTGCTTCCGATCCCTCCCGCCCGCATGTGATCATCCGGACCGACGCCGGGGATATCGAGGTTGAACTATACCTTCGCCAGGCCCCCGTGACAGCCGGCGCTTTTCTTTCCTATGTGGATTCCGGATTCTATAAGAACGCCTCTTTTTACCGGGTCCTGAATGAAGACAACCAGGTCACGGGGGCGGCTAGCTCCAAATTGATCCAGGGCGGTATCTGGAAGACCAATCATGCGAAGGCCGTCTCGGTTCCCGGCGTACCGCACGAGCCCACCAGCCGGACCCATATCCTCCATACGAATGGGGTGATCTCGCTGGCCAGGGACAAACCCGGAACCGGGACCACCGAGTTCTTTATCTGCGTCGGCGATCAGCCGGGATTCGACTACGGCGGTGAAAATAACCCGGACGGCCAGGGCTATGCCGCTTTTGGAAAAGTAGTCAAGGGAATGGACGTGGTCCGGACGATCTACCAGCAGCCGGAAAACAACCAGCGTTTTACTCCGTCCATCCGTATCGATAACATTTCGAGGAAATAAAAAATTTTCCTTTTTTTGTCCGACCCCTTCCCGATGGTTCGTCATAGCCGGGCATCCACATTTTTTAACCAGCAAAAACATCGTTATGAAAGATTTTATGTTCATTTTTCGCGGTCCTTCTCCCGAAGACCTCAACTGGACACCTGAACAAGGCCAGGCAAACATGCAAAAATGGTTCAATTGGATCGGGGAATTGAGCGCCAAAGGGCGTTATGTAGGTGGCGACCCCCTGGTACGCGAAGGAAAAACAGTCCAGGGTAAGAAACCCGTGGCGACCGACGGCCCCTTCGCCGAGGGAAAAGAATTGCTGGGCGGCTACATCATCATCAAAGCGGAATCCCTGGCGGAAGCCACCGACCTGGCCTTTGGTTTCCCCGATTTCGCGATCGAGGGATCGGTAGAGGTCCGCGAGATCATGAAAATGCCCATGCCGGCATGAGCCCCGCAGGCGGACAATCCACGCAACAATTGGTCGATCATCTTTTCCGTCACGAAGCGGGGAAGATGATCGCCGTGTTAACCCGGATCTTCGGTATCCACAACCTCGAGCTGGTGGAAGATACGGTACAGGAAACCTTTTTGAAGGCCTTGCAGGTGTGGAAATTCAATGCGATTCCGGATAACCCCGGCGCGTGGCTGATGCAGGTGGCGCGAAACAGGACTATCGACCTGATCCGGCGTCAGCAAAAGCTGGCGGATATCTCCGGGGAGCTGCAGATGCGGCTGCAGTCGGATACCGAGAATACCATCCAGCAATTCTTCCTGGACACCGAGATCGCGGACAGCCAGCTGCGGATGATCTTTACCTGTTGTCACCCTGCCCTGAGCCCGGAAGACCAGGTGGCTCTCACGTTGAAAACGGTCTCGGGTTTTGGCATACAGGAGATAGCCCGGGCGCTGGTTTCCAATGACGCCGCGATCCAGAAAAGGATCTACCGCGCGAAAGAATATATCCGGACCAACCATATCCAATTCGAGATCCCTACCGGGGTGGCGCTGGCGGAACGGCTGGAGACCGTCTATACTGTGTTATATCTCCTGTTCAATGAAGGGTATAGTTCGATGAAAGCCGATGAGCTGATCCGGTACGATCTATGCGCGGAAGCTATGCGTTTGTGCAAGCTGTTGACAGAACACAAAGTGGGGGCGGAGCCTTCCTGCTTTGCTTTATTGGCCCTCATGTGTTTTCAAGCCTCGCGTTTCGACAGCCGCATCGGCGAGGACAATACGATCATTCTTTTACAACACCAGGATCGCAGCAAATGGGACCGGGAGCTCATCGGACTGGGATATCATTTTCTGAACAAGAGCTCCACAGGCAACCATCTCTCCGTATATCACATCGAGTCGGCCATTGCCGCCGAACATTGTCTGTCACCTGATTTCGAATCCACTAACTGGAATGCGCTCCTGCGGCTGTACAACTATCTCCTCGAGCGCAAACCTATCCCGATAGTTCAGCTCAACCGAAGCGTTATCCTCGCCAGAACCGCGGGCCTTGAAGCGGCCATCGATACTATTTTAGATATTCCCAATATCAGAGAGCTCCTGAACCGACATTATATCTACGCCGCCGTCCTGGGTGATCTCTATTCCAAGGCGGGTAATCCTACCGAATCGCGGCGGTTGCTGGAAAAGGCCTATGAGCTGACCCCCTCGCTGGCCGAAAAAAAGCTGCTGCAGGAAAAGCTGGCCGCTATACACTAAAATAGGCTTCCAGCTCCTGCAGCGTATCTGCCGTGGTATCGATGTCTTTGATAATCCTTCCTTTCTCCATGAGCAAGATACGATGGCATACATCGGTGATATGGTTCAGGTCATGACTGCTGACCAGCACCGTCATCTTGTTTTGTGCCGACAGATCCTTTAACATCCGGACCAATCGCATCTGAGACGAAGGATCGAGATTGGCAAAAGGCTCATCGAGGATGAGCACCTCCGGTTTCTGCAACAAGCTGGAGGCAATACCGACCTTGAACTGGTTTCCCTTCGAAAGGTCCCGGATCAATTTCCCGCTTTTCAGGATGCTGCCGTCGAAAAATGCCTCGAAACCCTGCAGGAACTCGTCCACATCCGCCTTCGACAGGCGATGTAGTTTACCAATGAAATAAAAGTATTCTTCCGGGGTAAGATAGTGTATCAGAAACCCTTCGTCGAGATACGCTGCCGTATACTGTTTCCATTCTTCGGTGCCGGCGACGTTGTGCTGTTTGGAAAGGATCTGCCCTTTGTCCGCCCGCACCAGGTCGAGCAATAACCTGAACAAGGTTGTTTTTCCAGCACCGTTGTTTCCTACGAGACCGATGAGTTCGCCGGCCTGGCACTCCAGCGAGGGAATATCCACGACGACATTTTTGTTGTAGGATTTCAAAATTCCGTTGATCGTGATCATATGTTTGTTTTTCTCTGAAGTCTTATTTTTCTCTGAAGCCTTCGAGGATCAGGTATTTCCGTTTATAGAACTGCTTTGTCAGCAGATCGACCCACCAATTGCGGGATAGCAGGCCGACCAGTCCCAGGGCGCCTACGGCTACGATGCCGGCCCAGGCATATCCGAGCAACATAAGTGGCAGAAACACCACGAAGGGGGCCAGCATGACGACCATCGTATAGATGAAATTGGTGGCGCCGCCGCCACCCTGGTAATTAAAGGCCTGGTTCTTACTGAGATCGACACCCTTATAGCTAAACGTAGCGAACCATACCGTGAGGATGCTGTTGACTCCGATGTTATACAAATATGCGGCTCCCTGGATGGGTAAGATGCGCCAGTCGATGAGCCCATAAGCGGCGACAAGAAAAAAGGCGGTCGTGGCCGCCACGGTAAAAAGCAGGAGCTTTTCCCGGATGTATTCGCGTATGGGCAGGTTGGAAGTGAGCAGGCCGTCAAAGGAGTTGCTCTGCCAGGCGAAGGTGAACCGGCCGTAATTGATCACGAAAAGGCCGGTCATAAAAAGTCCGACAAACAGCAAGATGCCTGTTTTCATCGGGTGGAGATATTGAGGACGATAAAAGATCAGGCCGTAAAAAAGAAAGATAGCCGACATAACGGCCACGGACCGGGGACGTTTGTTTCGCAGGATGAGGCGGATGTCGAGTGCGAGAAGCTCGCCCATCAGGCCCCGGCTTTGCAGCCAGGCATATTCGGTAGAATGTGTTTTGCCGGTCTTTTTTGAGAGCTCTTCCACATACAGGTTCCTGAATAAAAACCGCCGGTTGTTGAAATAGGCAAGAAGGAACAAGACCAGGGGCACGATCATCAGCCAGGGGACGTGCAGCATCTTTATAAAAAGAAGGGCCGACAAGGCGCTGAAGGAAAAGAGATGAAAATAGTCCAGCCCGGCAAAGAGTGCGATCGCGCCCGTAAAGCCAACCAGCCACCGGCTGTTAAGATAGGCTTTCCGGAGCACATATAGCATGCCGAAATGATCGAATGCAGTGAGAAATAAAATGCTCAGGGCGAAGGCGGCGGCAGCCATTCCGCCGTAGACGGGTACGATAGTAGCGAAGACGAACGGTTCAAATAGGAAAAGGGGAACCAGGTTGAGAAAATGGAAAAGGCTTCGGACATTCAGGAAAGTCACCAGCTGCCCGCGGCGGATATTCAACGCCAGGTAGGGTTGAACGGCCAGCACGGGTAATTCCTGGAAAAGAAACCGCAGGACCAGGTCGATCGCAAAATAGTACAGGATCAGCCCGCAGTAGATGCGGATAGTGTCCTGTGCCGGGTAGAGTTTTTGCAGAAAGAACCCCAGCTCTATCCCCAGGGCCAGACAGCAGGCCAGCAGATAGAGAAAAAGGAACCCTATAAAAATTTGCATGGCGAGACTCTTCCCGACGCCGCGACCGCGCCAGAAAGATTTCCATTGGTGGGAAAGAAGTGTAAAGATCATTCTCACAAGCTGTTTTAATAAAAATTAAAATAACCCATAATTACGAGAATCCGGCCATCATTTTGCTTAATTTTATTACAGGAAAGGATATAACCGTTATTTCTACTCGTATGGTGAAAAGAATCAGCTGGATCCTGCTCCGGACATTTCTTGGGATACTGATATTTTTTGTTATCCTTCTTCTTGTCTTTGACCGGTTGGTTCAGTTCAGGATGGACAATAAAGACTTACTTTCCTGGTTCCACGCGCGTCATGTCGACCCGCATATCGGGAACTACGAGGCTAAAGGACGAAAGATCCGGTACCTGGAAGCGGGGAGTTCGCCGGATGCTACCATCTTGTTTATCCATGGCGCTCCCAGTTCTCTAAGCTATTGGCGAAGTTATATGACGGACAGCACCCTGCTGAGCCGGGCGACGATGTATGCCGCCGACCGGCCCGGTTATGGGTACTCCGGGCTGGCCGATGCCATGCCCGATATTGCAGCGCAGGCCGCCGTACAAAAGCCTATATTGGACAGCCTGCATAAAGCGCATCATCCCATTATCCTGGTAGGAGTCTCCTATGGCGGTCCTATCGCCTGCCGCTTTGCCATGGACTACCCGGAGCTCGTCGACGGACTCGTGCTGGTGGCGCCACCTTTAGGTCCCGGAAGGGAAAAGATCTTCTGGTTCACCTATCTTGTTGAAACCCCCTTTGTGCACTGGTTCGTTCCCCGCATGTTACAAACGGCCAACAAGGAAAAGATACATCACAAAGAGGAGCTCACCAGGATGCTGCCGCTTTGGGACAGGATCCATGTCCCTGTGATCTATCTGCAAGGGGAAAAGGATGGGCTGGTGGACACCACCAATGCAAGCTTCGCCAAAGAGCATCTAAAAAATGCCCCCTACCTGGATATCCGGATGATACCTGGCAGGGGACATCTGATCGCCTTTGCTGAAAAGGACAAGATTGAAAAAGCGATATTGGAGATGCTGGATAGGGTTGAAAAAAAATAATCACCCATCCATCCGCACGATCCTGGGCGTAAACCGGCCCAACACATCTACGAGCTGTCGCTGCGAATACATCACCTCTTCGATGTCTTTATAGGCCTGGGGCGCCTCATCCAGTCCGCCGCCAAGCAATTTTACCCCATGCCGCCCGAGGGTGGCATTCATCAGCTCGTGCGTTATCGAGTTCATCGCCGCGGTACGGCTCATCTTTCGCCCCGCGCCATGCGCCGCCGAAAAAACGGCGGCCTGTTCACCCCGGCCTTTTACGATATAGCCCGGGGCCGTCATTGAACCGGGGATGATCCCCAGTACATCTTTCCCCGCGGGTGTGGCGCCCTTCCGGTGAACCACCACTTCCCGGCCTTCATATACCTCTTTCCATGCAAAATTGTGGTGGTTCTCCACCCGGCCGATAGGTTTGCGGCCCAGCGCCGTCCGTATCTTGTCGTGGATGACCTCGTGACAGGCGGAGGCATAGTCGCCGGCGAGGTTCATCGCTATCCAGTACTCGATGCCCTCCTGCTCGTCCAGGGTCAGCCAGGCCAGGTTGTTAGCCTCGCCGGGAAGCCGCCGTTTCTGCTTCGCGATCCGCGTATAGTGGTTGGCGATCGAGGCCCCCAATGCCCTGGAACCACTATGAGAGAGCAGACCCAGGTAGTTGCCTGGAGCAAGGTTTAACACCGGGTCCTCCTCACCGATCTCGACGATCCCGAATTCCACGAAGTGGTTACCCGAACCGGAAGACCCCAGCTGTCTCGCGGCCCGGCCCTGGAGCCCTTTGAGCAACGGCAGCTGCGCGAATTCTTCGCGGTCCAGCACTTCGTGCTCCGTGGATCGTTCGAACTGTCTTCCGCCGCCGAACAACGTCGCCGCCTTGAGCTCACGGGTAAAATACTGCTCTTTCTGTGTGAGCTCTTTCGGATCGATATCGAACACTGACAGACACATCCGGCAACCGATGTCCACGCCTACCCCATAGGGAATGACTGCATTTTCCGTCGCCAGCACACCCCCGATGGGTAACCCATAGCCCGCATGGGCGTCGGGCATCAGGGCTCCCGCCACGGCAATGGGCAGACGCGCCGCCTGGTACATCTGGTTGATCGCGGTCTGTTCGACTTTATCGCCGCCGAAGATGTTGAAGGCGATACCGCTTTTGTTCAACGATATTTCCATACCCTCCGGCTGAGCTTTCGGGATCAGCTGTTGGGCAATGAGCCCTAACACGGCGTCATTGGCGTACTCTACAGGGGATGCCAGGATCTCCTTCAGCAAATTCATCACATTATCCTCCTTTTCGAATTTGAATTGTTTTTCCATGATATTCATCGCTATGCTGATCACCGGTCCTTCCGGGTAACCGATAGCGCGAAGATCTTTTCCTCTTAATTTTAACTTTGCCATTTTTTTTTTTAAAAAATCACAGGGCGACAAGTCGACAAGAGTCTCTTATGTTGCTCTACCATCTGAGCTACGGGCCTTTTTAAGCTTGTTGACCCGGCGGGGTTCGAACCCGCGACCCACACATCCCAGACGAAGTATCTCTTATCTACGGCACCTGTGAAAAATTTAAGGAGTAACAAGCGGGACGAGTGTATTTGGGCGCTTTCGAGGCGGGGATTTGCACCTCCCCCCGGATCGCTCCGGGTCCTACCCTGTTTTTGACGAAGTAACCCGTCCCTACGACATCCTTAAAGATCATACTACCATTTCATTTATTTTATCCAATGCGTCACCGCCGGCTTCTATGGCCTTCAATGCCTGGAAGATCTTGTCGCTCCAGCCGGCGATCAGGTATACATCCCGACCGGCAAGACGCAACGGTGTGGTGCCATAACCGGCCAGATCGAACAGATACAATTTGGCTCCGGGAGCGATGTGTTTGTACTGTGTCCAAAGCGTATCGATTTGGTCCTGCCCGCCGTTGCTATTCCAAAGCTGGCAATCCGTAAAGATCACTACCTTGTCCACTACTTCCTTCCGCGTCAACAAATCCTTGATCACCAGGTAGCCATTGGTGGCGTAACCGACCTCGCCTTCGCGCCGATAGAATTCCTGGACATTGGCCAGTACATTCTTTTTGGGCACCGCGATCGTTTTCCAGGTATCACCGAACATGCCCGTGATCACATTTGCACAACGGCTTTGCAGCAACATGGACAGCAACAGACCGATATCATAGTTCAGCACTTTGCTCTTGGCTGACACCGGCTTTTGCATGCTTCCGCTTACATCCGCGGCGATGACCACCTTCGTGTCTTCGTCGTAGCCTGCGATGTTTTTTGCACTGAACAGCACTGCTTCTTCCAAGGCATCCAGGACGTTTCCGGTGTACCCACTCTGGACCGTTTTCAATTCCCGGTAGGCGCTCAGGTAGCGGAAGGGCAATTGCTTGCTGGTAGCTACGGCCTTGGGGTTCGTAAGGTAGGCGCATACTTTCTTTATCGCCTCTTTACTTACTTTAGCCTCCAGGATATTCCGGAGGTTCCGTAACAACGCCATATAACCAAGCCGGTCGCTGAAGATCAGCTCCTCCCATAGAGCCCAGACAGCATCCTTTTTCTGGCCTTCGGTCGCGAACTTTTCCTGTCCCAGCTTACTCAGTTCCACTTCCCAGGTGTAGGGAGTCTGCAATTCATCTTTCACGATCTTATCGAATAGTCCCTGCTGTGCCTTGTCCGTAGCCTTCGGGTGTACGATGAACAGCGCATCTTTAAGGGAAATTTCGGAATCCCGGTTGTATTTGGCGAATTGATATTCGTCAAATTTATTGAAGGCCTCCGCCAGTCCTTTTTGCACCTGTTTGCTAAGCTGTCCCAGCTTTTTACGATCGGTTCGGCCGTTGGAAACGCTATAGTAAGCCAGCAGTTCTGTGATCTCATCCGTCCGCTGCACGATCCGGGCCACGAGTGCCGATACCAGGCCAGTTCCTTTATGCACCCGGGCCAGTTCTACCGCCAGCACTAGCGGAATGCTGCGCAGGTACATTTGTTCCCGGGCATAGACCGCCAGCCGGGCGACAAAGGCAGGATCATTCTGCCGGATCAGCAGCCGAACACGCTCTATGGTCTCTCCTGACGTCTCATAGAATTTATCGCTCAGGCCGGCAGTAGCCACCAGGGTATACAGTTCAAGCGCGGGGGTAAGTGCAAAGGCTTTCGCCCCTTCATGGTTTTGAACTGCGTTCCGCTTCCCGTTTAGTATGTTGAATCTCATGATATACCTCCTTTGTTTTTCGTCCGTTTTGTTTGATAGAACAAACCTAGAACGGATGTGTGCAATCTTTTTGCACAGTTAAATCTTTTTCCCTTTTTTTGTCAAAAAATCATTCTTCATGCCCGTCAACCGTAATGCGCTCATCCGTTACCGAACCATCGACAGGTGTCTCCAGAACAGACGCCGGAAATGGACCATCGAGGACCTCATCGACGCCTGCAATGAGGCGCTTTATGAATATGAAGGTCGTCGTCAAAGCGTCAGCCTTCGTACTATCCGGATGGATCTCAGCGCCATGCGAAGCGATAAGCTGGGTTATAACGCCCCCATTGTCGTCACGGACAAAAAATACTACAGTTACGAAGACCCCGCCTATTCCATCAAAAACATTCCATTGAGTACCCAGGATCTGAACACTTTGCAGGAAGTCTCACAACTGCTCCGGCAGTTCAAAGGATTCAGTCATTTTGACGGCATGAACGAGCTCATCCATCGGCTCGACGACAAGATCCATAGCGAACAACATCAGTCACCTGCCATCATCGATTTCGAGAAGAACGAGCTGCTCACCGGGATCGAATGGCTTGACCCTTTGTATAAGGCCATTGTTGCGCGGACTACGATCACTGTGATCTATCAGTCTTTCAAGGCCAGACGTAGCTCGGAACTGATCTTTTATCCCTATTTACTCAAGGAGTACCGCAATCGCTGGTTCGTCCTCGGTCAACATAAAAAAGATCAAACCATCCTCACCCTCGCCCTTGATAGGATTCAAGGTGTCATGCTGTTTCCCGACGAGCCCTTTCGGGACCACAGGCAATTCGATCCCCACGTCTATTTTTCAACTATTGTCGGCGTCACCCGAAACCTGGGTGAACGGCCGGTTGAGGTCGTATTCTGGGCGAATAAAGAACAGGCGCCCTACATTCGGACTAAGCCGATCCATTCCTCCCAACGGCTGCTGGAAGAAACTGCCGAAGGCATGCGATTCTCCATTACCGTAGTCCTCAACCTCGAGCTGGAACGTGAATTCCTCGGCTTTGGCGAGGGACTCAAGGTTCTTTCACCGGCCCGGCTGGTCCGTCGTCTACAGGGCAGGATCCGAAAAATGGCTGAACTGTATCCGGTAGCTGCCGTTTGAACGCCGGTATATTGAGATGCCGATGCTATTGAACCATCTTATTCGCGCAGCTCGAGCTCGCGAAGGCATGCGGTTTAGCCCGGAAGGCGAACCCCATTCCCCGGATATAGCCCATCGCTTCGCTGAGCGCGGCATTGCTTTTAAAACCGGGGTTGGTGTTGATGTCCGCATGGATCTCCAGATCGACGTCGTACAAGGTGAACAACCGCGACAGCTCATATGCGATCCCGATGCTTTTACCCACTTCGGTAAGCATCCGTTCTTTGATGCTCATCTTCCGTTGAGTCGTCTCCGGAAGCACGTACATGAATCCGCCCTTGCCCAGACGCAGGAAGACGATGACCGTGGCGAATTCGGTCGACGTCCCCTTGACCTGGCTATCCGTCCCGATGCAGACCTTAAGCCGGTGCCCCTGCGCCTTTTCTCTTACCAGCACCCGCCGGATCTCCTCTTCGATGGGGACCGCTATCCGGGTGCCGTCCGGCCGACGCCAGTGTTGTAATTGTTGCATAACTGCATATTTTATTCTTTACAAATCTCTTGGTTTGCTTCCAGGATAATCCTATTGATCGGCTTGTTCTTAAGCGGGTTTCGCTCACGTTCGCGTTCGCCCTCGCGCCGCCAATGCCAACGGCGATACCCATACAGAAGTCGCATCTGCCGCCCGCGATAGTTGTTTATCTCCAGATAGCTGTAGATCCACTTTAACCTGGACTCGATGCTTGCATCCCTCTTCGGGGCTCTACTGATGATGTTTGGCCTCACACGCAAGACGAAACGCCACGGTTCTCTAAAAACATAGTACGGTTGTGGCTCCAGGCTCCAGTGCTTATACAGGAATTCAAGCTGAAAAAAAGCCTTCTCCTCTTCTGTAAAACCCAATCTCTCAAAATGACGAGGGTCTGGCGATAACAGCTGTTGCGCCTTGACTATATATTTCTTCCGTCCGCGCACCCTTTTTCTTACGAGAAAATCCCTTCGAGGGTGCCAGTCGTAGGTATTTATCTTCCTAAGCAGGTTAGTGAAGAGCTCGGCATGTCCGCCTACTTTCACGTCCTCTCTCAATACGAAGAAACGCTTCCAGCCCTTTTGAACTGGCGGGATCAGCGGCTCCCAGCCTAAATTTCTCTTCTGAGTGGATAACGCATCTTCCTCCCGGTGCAGTCTCAACAGGTGTTTTTCAAAAGCCTTGTGTTTTGCTCTTTTCTTTTGTCTTTCCGTGCGTATCCTGTAACAAAGGATATCCTCGCCGAATTGACGAATAAGTTTGTTGTCCATAATGATTTAATTTCTCCTGATCGGAAACTTCGGTGCCATTGCACCATTGCTGTTCTGGTTGTCATTATGAACGGTTGATTCTTTTTCATTTTTTAATTTTTGTTGACCTGACCAGACTCGAACTGGTAGCCTTGCGCGTATAAGGCGCCCGCTCTAACCATTGAGCTACAGGTCAGTGAATAAAAAACCCCGCAATCTCTTGCGGGGCATGTTCTATAGCGATCTGACGATCAATTCTATCGTATAGCAAAACATGCCCCGCCGCCGGCACGATCCCCTATGGGATAGAACCTGCTGGCTTTATTAATATGTTGGGACATGCGGAGCATTTTAAAATTATTAGCGATGCAAAGGTGTGAATATTTTTTTGATTATGCCAAACTTTTGTGAAACAATTTTTATTTCGTAACTTAATAAGAACAGACATGGGAAAGCTTTCTTTTATATCACCGCCTAAACAAGTGTTTTATGAGAGGCCTTTCCCTGTTGCCCTTTCTCTTTATGTGTGTGCAGTCATATCACACGCCTACACCGGCTCGCCTGCCGTCGGCTGAAGCCCTCACCTTCATCAACCCCACGGGTACCTATACCCTTAAAGGGGGCGTGAAAAAAAACAATATAACCGGACATTTCGGCGAGCTGCGGGTGCGGTTGCTGGACTCGCAAACCGTGGCCTTTTGTTTTTATCTCAACAGCGGATACCCCGATTACGCAGCCGCGGCCATATTGGATACTCTACGTTATGAGGACAATAGCATCCATTATCGGCCAGGGCGGGACAGCACCTGCTTCCTGATCCTGACCTTTAGCGCCCGCAGCGTAGAAATGATGAAAGTCTATAGTGATCCCGCTACGGGTTGCGGGTTCGCTCCCGGTATCATAGTCCCCGCCACGCTTCAGAAGACCTCCTCTGAAATCCCCGTGATCCAGGATCTTTCTACCCGCGAACGACTCACACCCTGAGCTTCCGGACAAACAAACATGAGCTTCTTAACAAAGCGTTTTCCGGTGAAATAACCTAATTTCATGGCATGAATGATTCGGAAAACCAGCTCCGCGCCAATAACTGGCTATTTTATTCCTGTTATCATAAAATGAACAGGGTAGTCGAGCAATTCGTGCAGGATCATGTGTTTACCCATATCCTGGAAGGCAGCCTGGATTTTTTTCTGGGAACAAGTCATCGCGTCTATCACGAGGGCGATATGCTTTTGATAAAGCGCAACCAGCTGGCAAAAGTGGTCAAGTTTCCATCCGCCGGCGGTGTGTTCAGGTCATTTAGCCTCTATCTCGATCAGCCCAGGTTACGGGCGATCAGTTTGGAATATGGCCTCAAGGCGGACACCCCTTACAAAGGTGAGAACATCGTACTGCTCAAACAGGATGCTTTTTACAAGAGCTTTGCCGAATCGCTGACTCCTTATATAGAGGCTCCGCAAGAACAAGTCGACCCCGCCCTGGCGCAATTAAAAGTCAGGGAAGTGGTCTTGTTGATGCTCAGACTCAACAAACCCGTCAAGGATCTTTTATTTGACTTCGCGGAACCTGGCAAGATCGATCTGGAGGAATTTATGACCCGCCATTTTGCTTTTAATGTGGAGATGAAACAATTTGCGTATCTCACCGGCAGGAGCCTGGCGACCTTCAAACGGGATTTTGAAAAGATCTTTCATACATCGCCCGGGCGGTGGCTGCAACAAAAAAGACTGGCGCAAGCTTACTATCTCATAAAAGAAAAGGGAGAAAAACCTTCGGATGTCTACCTGGAAGTAGGTTTCGAGGATCTCTCCCATTTCTCTTTTGCTTTTAAAAAAGAATTCGGTAAGGCGCCTTCGCTGTTAAACTAGAGCTTGGGTTTTCGATCGTGCCCCCACAACACGTAACCCACGGTAAAGTTCCAGAACTGGTTGCCCATGTTCACATAAGTCGTGTGATACATCTTGACAAACCCACGATTATAGCTGGCGGAGATCTGCAATTTCTTGTACTGGAACCCGGCCATGATATCAAACCCGGCATCTATGGTCGATACATTGCTTTGACCCACCACATAGGAGGAGGCGTTGTTGTTATATTTCAGATTATTCGTTCTCCGGAAAGTATATGCGAACTGGTTGTTGTTGTTGGAGTCAACGGAATAGTTCCCTTTTTCCGTCCCGGAAAGGCTCTTGGAAATATATAGACCCATACCGCCGAATACCTTGAATTTGGGGCTGACCCGGTATCCATATAATAAATTGACCGGCAGACTCAGGGAGTAGATCTTCACCCGCGAATCCGAAAAATTATAGGACAGGTTGGGGTCGGAAGGGAAACCCTGGCTCTGGCCAATATGTGCGCCATTCAATGCGTACATCAGGGAGGGTACTATCTCCAAACCGGAATAGCCGAGATCGTATTCACCAAAAATACCCGCACGATATCCGTTCATCTGCCATATGAATTCCTGTGAGGGCAAACCGGTGTAGCCATCGGTCTGCCAAAAGTTAAGAGAACTAAAGGACCCTTGGACACCCAGCCGGAATTGTGCAAAACACGGAATGGACGCTAAACATAAAATACAGATCATCAATTTTTTCATACACATCTGTTGAGGTTTCTTAAAGACCGGCAAACTATAAATTTTGCTGCAATTTGGCCAAATGTTAACATTTCTATAACTAGTTAATATCTTGATATTCAAAAGGGGACAGGTTAATTTTTGCTAATGAGCGGGCCGGTGCGCGCATCATCTGCCCAGTATTGCGCGCCGAAGATAAGGCAAAACAGCGGTACGTCGCACCAAGAGACGAGGGATTTGCAGCTAAAGTTGGCTTGGTGTCCCTAAAATAATTTATTTTTAATCCGCCCCGAGCCCCGCTCAAAACAAGTTGTTATGGCAGCCTATTTTCGGACCTTCCAACAATTCAGCGACCCTGGTCTCGCGTCGGCCGTTGCCGAAAAGTTGGAAGCACAACAGATCGAATGCGTAGTAGAGAAAGTTAAACCTCTTCTGGAACCCAGCTTTTTCCGCAATACTGTCGAGCAGACAATTCATCTGAAAGTCCGCGCCGCAGACCTCGCCGAGGCGCATAAAGCGCTGGAGGAATATTACCGGCATCAACTACAGGATGTGGACCCCGGTTACTACCTGTTCTCCTTTTCCGATGTCGAATTATTGGATATCGTAGCGAAACCCGATGAATGGGGGCATTTCGATTATGTCCTGGCGCGTGCATTGCTGGCCGACAGAGGATTGGAGATCCCCGATGAAACCATTGAACAAATGAAGCAACAACGGCTTCGACAGCTGGCAAGAGAATCCAGGATGGATTCCTCCACCGATGGCCTGATCGCATTTGGAACTTTATTGGATGGCTTTTTCGACGAGGTCAAAAGGATTATCGCCTACCTTTGCAAAAATCACACATAAGATGAATGTTACTTATTACGGTCATGCCTGTTTCGCTGTTTTCGCCGGCGGCAAACACATCTTGTTCGATCCCTTTATTTCCGGCAATGAACTGGCAAAAAACATCGATCTGAATTCCATCAAAGCCGACTATATTTTTGTAAGCCATGGCCACTCCGATCATATGGCCGACGTCGTGACGATCGCGGGTCACACGGGAGCAACGGTCGTGTGCAGCTACGAATTGTACGTCTACTTCGGCAAACAAGGTCTAAAAAATGTGCAGCCGCTGAATCCGGGCGGCAAGTTCTCCTTTGATTTCGGTACGGCGAAATCCTTTACCGGCGTTCATTCCAGCAGTTTTGCAGATGGCTCCTATGCGGGAGTGGCCAGCGGTTTTGCCCTGCAGACTGCCGACGGCAACTTTTATTATAGCGGCGATACCGCCCTCACGATGGATATGACCCTGGTTCCCAGATGGACCAATATCGATTTTGCCGTGTTCCCCATTGGCGATGTCCTCACCATGGGATTCGAAGACGCGCTGGAGGCCGCCCAACTTGTCAAGACGACCAAAGTGCTGGGTGTGCACTATAATACATGGCCATTCATCACTATCGATACGACAAAAGCTGTTCAGACTTTTGAAAAGGCGGGTGCCAAATTGTTCCTGCCCAGGATCGGCGATACCATCGAGATCAATCGTTAGCAGCCTGAACTAATCTGGAACACCGGCAGTATCAAAAACGAACAATAGATGGTTGCCCCGTAGTCGCGTTGCATTGACTATCAAGTGCTTATAATAATGGCATTTTATTGGTTCCTGATAGTCAAATCCCATCGTCATGTTCAAAAATTACTTCCGCACGGCTTTAAGGAATTTTCTTAAAAGCAGGTTGTTTTCGGTCATCAATATCTCGGGGCTGTCGCTTGGCATGGCCATAGCATTGTTGATCGGCATATGGATCTGGGATGAGCTCTCCTTTGACACGTATCATACCAACTACCGGCAGATCGCCCAGGTGATGGAAAACCAATCGCTGTCGGGAGGGGTAACGACGATGAATATTCATCCGTATCCGCTGACGAAGACCCTTCGCGATAAGTACCCCGTCGATTTTCAACGGGTCGCTGCCTTTATCCCTTATAACCAGCTGGTCGTCGCCGGAGACAAGAAACTCACCAGGACCGGCAGTTTCACCGACCCCGAATTTCCCGAGATGATGACGCTGCGAATGACCGAAGGCTCCCGTGCAGGGTTAAATGACCCTTCGTCCATCCTGATATCAGCATCCCTCGCAACAGCCGTTTTCGGCGATACCGACCCCATAGGAAAAACGCTGAAGCTGGGCGACAAATACCAACTTCAGGTCAAAGGTGTCTACGAAGATCTTCCGGAGAACTCCAGCTTTAAAGGCCTGGAATTTATAGCGCCGATGCATTTGCTTTTTGACAGCGCCTGGCAGGAGAACGATTGGTACACCAACGCTTACTCCATCTATGTGCAGCTGAATCCTGGCAGCGATCTCAGGACCGTCTCGGCCAGGATCGCCGGGCTGATGCGCGAGCACGATAAGAGTGTTATAAAGCCGGTGCTTTTCTTATACCCCATGCGCCAATGGCATCTGTACTCGGAGTTTAAAAATGGAATTGCCGCCGCCGGCAATATCCAGTACTGCTGGATGTTCGGTTTTATCGGCGCGTTTATCCTCCTGCTGGCTTCGATAAATTTTATGAATCTGACCACAGCGCGAAGCGAACGCCGGGCAAAGGAAGTGGGTATCCGCAAAGCCATCGGCTCTGCGAGAATTCAGCTGATCACACAGTTTTTCAGCGAATCCTTTTTCATGGTGTTGTGTGCATTTGTGCTTTCTCTGCTGTTGGCCTGGCTGTTGCTGCCCTTTTTCAACGAATTAGCCGGGAAAAAAATGACCATCCCCTGGAACAGTCCGTTTTTCTGGCTCTGCTCTTTGCTCTTTATAACGATCATGGGCTTCCTCACCGGCAGCTATCCGGCTTTGTATCTCTCGTCTTTTAACCCGGTAAAGGTGTTAAAGGGCACTTTTCAACCCGGCAAGGCCGCAGCCATCCCGCGCAAAGTCTTGGTGGTCGTTCAGTTCACCATATGTATCGGTTTGTCCATCGCCACGATGGTTGTCTACCGGCAGATCCAATTTGCAAAAGACC